>AUXO015364814.1_pt1 | contig 25303 bp, 32 predicted proteins | sample 768731 | NCBI WGS metagenome assembly AUXO01 (sample SAMN02715735, study PRJNA202380) | gut metagenome | biome: sheep rumen | host: Ovis aries | place: New Zealand: Palmerston North | reverse complement strand
AGTTGACGAGTATATATCATATCAAGGAACTACAACTAAATTTGAATCTTCTGTTCAAGGAATGTTCATGACATATAGAGTCACAGGTTATGCTTCTATCGCTATAAAGAGTAATATGCCTGTACTTAACATACCGGCTGTTAAAGGATATGTTCAGCCTTCAGCAGTTGTTGAAGCGCTTGCTAAAGCTGTCAAGGCAGATAGCTACTATGAATTAGATATTGACCACAATGATTGTCCTACATTTGTAAGTCATGGTGCAATGTCGACTAGCTTTACACAGTATGTTAGAGGTGACCGAAACGGTCAAGACGATTATGAATCGTTCCCTGGACTAGTTACACTTTCTAAATCTTACAATGCTTCACGAGATGCCGCAGGATTAGTAAGAGGTGTTAAGACTCTGGGTTCTGTATTGAATCACGTAAGGGGGACAGATGTAAGCAAGTATCTTAAGAAGTCACTTACAGACAACACGCCGCAGTGCAACTCGTTTGCATTCTGGATAGACGAACCTACAATGACCTCTAAGGGAAAGATTCATTACAAGAGTAAGTCATCTATAATGGCTAATCAATCGAATACACTTCAGTATGGAACTGCTAACTCAAATATACTATCATTGACTGGGTCCTATAATGGTGTAGCATATAATATATCCGACATGAACTTCGCTGATTTAGGATTTTCATTAGACGGTTCAGGAAATACTATAGTAAACACTGCGTCTGTTGTGAATAGCTGGTCAAATTCTCTTTCAGAAGTTTTTCAGACTGCTAGCATAATAAATGATATAAATGCGCTTGCAACTCAGTTCAGTGGTAAGTTCGATGTTGTTATTCCTGGAAGCGTCAAGCAATTCGGAGTTTGCGAACCTGTTTCGCTTGTAGTAATGAACGGAAATACGTTGTCACCTATATCCGGAATATACAGCATAATGTCAGTATCACATAATATATCAACAACATTTACTACGTCATTGCGAATACAAAGACTTGCGATAAGCTCTGCGAACCAGACGGCATTGTCGCTTGGAATATATGTTCCAGGGTCAAGCTCAATATATGGAGAAGGTGCATTTGTACCTACCAAGAATATAATATCCACAGGCAAAGTTGATTTTGGTACATTGTATCCTACAATGATAGATATAGCAACTATGTAATTCTTAGAAACCGTCTAGGAGGCATAACACTATGAATGTTAAATCTAAATGGCCTAAAATATCTGGATGTGAATATTACAGCAATGAAGCAAGGTGCGTTGCCGAAGGTAAAGTACTCTTCATCGGTAAAATAGATAGATATTATGTTGTTAACATACAGTGTAACGCATCTGAATGCATACGATATGGCCATCTAACTAGCATAAATGTTAAACTAAACGATATTGTTAAACCCGGAACTCTGATAGGACAGGCTGATAAGTTTGTCCTATTTGAATATTGCACAGTTGCTAAGGGAGATAGCAAGTATCCTGTTAGAATCTATACTAAGACATATTACAAGCAAAATCCGATGAAGATATTAGAAAGTAAGTATGAGATAGTTACTTCACTCGGTGTAAATGTAGTAAAGTCTCTAGGAAACACAATAAAACTTAACGAAGCTCAGAAACTTGAATTCGGAAATAACAAAGGAGACGATATAATTGAATTCTAGTTTAGCATCTTACATTGACAGAGGGTCAGGAAATTATAGCAGACGCACAGGTGTTGGATACGCAACTAAGATATGTATACACGATGCATGCGCTGAAGGCGACTGCTCTACTCTGTCAGATATAATCAAATCCGCTCCCTATGCTAGCTTTCATTATGGAATCGCTACAGACGGTACTATCGGAGTATACGTGGACGAGAGATATCGTGCTTGGGGAACCGGCAACGCAGAGATAGACAATGAGTCTGTTGACATAGTTGTATGCAACTCTAGCGCCTCAGGCAGTTATCCTATTTCAAACGAAGCATACGAAGCGTTGCTTAAACTTTGCACAGATATCTGCAGGCGAAACTTTATTCAGACTCTAACTTATACTGGCAGACCTTCGACTAGCAATCTGATAAAGCATTCGTGGTACTCTTCCGTAGATTGCCCTAAAGCATATCTATCTAGTCTCTATCCTTCAATAGCGTCAGAAGTTACGCGGCGCCTTAGGACACCTCAGCTTGCTACATCAGAAACTGAGGCCTATAGATCACAAACAAACATTGTAGTAGATGCAATTGACCCATTTATAGTAACAATAGACGCATCTACAACTGGAGTCGACTACAACAAGTTGAGGACAGCCGGAGTAGTCGGAGCTATGTTTTATGCAGGCGCATTGTATCAGCCTGGGTTCGCTCATGTCAAGAATGACCGATACGTCAATCCCAAACTCAAAGCGCAGATGCAAGAGATAGGGGATACGATGCCCTTTGCACTTTGGTGCAGTGTGCGTGCTAGAAATCCTATAGAAGCTAAAGAAGAATGCGACGAGCTATTCTACATAATATCAAAATATCCTCCCAAACTTGGTATATGGTTAGGATTAGAACTGCCTAGCGCTAGCCGAAGCGTCAATGACCCAATAATTGATGTTTATTATAGATGGTGTGTTGAATGGGGATTAAAAGATAGCTGCGGATTCTATTGTAATTACAATCAACTTAATAGAGTATCATGGAACAATTACTACAATAAATTTTCATTGTGGATAATAGATATGCAATCAAGCGTATCAAACTTATACGATTTGCAAACTCCTAATTTCTTTAAAGTTTAATAAATTAGCGTTGGAGAACAGATATGTCATTTGAACCGAGATTAACTGCACCTTCATCTGATGACGAATGGTGGATTCATCAGTCATACGGAGGCAAAAATCTATGTATAATAATAAATTCATCTAACGGATCCGTGCTAGCTAACTGCACAGGATATGCATGGGGCAGATTTAGCGAAATAATGGAAGAGCCATGCGAGCTGTCAAGAGGGCACGCAGGGACATGGTTTAGTTATACTGCAGATGGCTACGAAAGAGGCCAATCACCTGCAGAAGGTGCAGTAATGTGCTTCGCAAAACCTGGCGAGCCTGGACATGTTTGCATTGTAGAAGCTGTAAATGACGATGGTTCGGTCCTTACGTCTGAATCGGGATATGGTGCAAAGCGGAAATGGTGGACACAGATCAGACGCCCTCCTTATTCTTCGGGTGGATACATATTTCAAGGATTCATATATAACCCTGCGGTCGACAGAAAGACTCCTCTTGAATTATTCTTAGAATCGGCTGAAAGCCAGATTAACCAAGGAAATTCGTGGACAGTGTCTATGACCGGAATATCACCTAATCAAGCATGGTCAGCTGCATTTATAGTTGCCTGTGCTAAATCAGTGAACGGACTTATAAATATAATAATACCGAATACATATAGCTGCACAGGTATCGGACGAATAGGTGAAATGAGACTTATGGGCCAGTGGCTTAAAGGGCCCGGTCAAGGCGAGTATGTTGAACCTATGATAGGTGATCTTGTCTGCTTCAGGCGATCTTCTTATGGCAAAGTTAATACCTATCAATCAGATCATTGCGGAATTGTTTCTGAAGTGTCTGGAAACACAATGACCGTAATTGAAGGTGACTGCTCAGGATATGTAAGACAGAATTCATATAATACATCGTCTTGGCAGATAACAGGATATTTTCGTCCCGATTGGGAGCGTGTTAACACATCGAACGATGTATCAGTTGCTTACAGAAATGTGCAAGGTTTATATACTTCTATGACTACTTTGCATGATGCATGCGCAAAAGAAGTAGCGTACATGAATAGTCAAATGAAACCTTCTATATCGCCGTCAGGAATTCGACTATCGTTACTTAATTATGCTGGATTGCTTGGAAATTTGTATTCAGTATTTGGTGGAACGTTAGCTACGTCAGATGCATCCAATACTGCAGATCAATCCACAACTAAAGGATATACAGGTTCATCTTCAAACACAACTAATCTGCCTGTAGTAAATATAACCGGAATGTCTCAAAACGAAGCTGTTAGCTTTACATTCTTAAAGGATAAGGGGCTTAACGATGCAGCTGCTTGCGGAATACTCGGCAACATAAAAGCTGAATCAGGATTTCGGACAGACGCTGTAGGTGACGGCGGTACGTCATTCGGAATATGCCAGTGGCATGCAGGCAGAGGTAGCAATATGAAAGCTACTGCTGGTTCTAACTGGGCATCAAATCTGTCAGGGCAGCTCACATACTTGTGGTTCGAACTTTGTAACGCTTATAGAAATAACACCTTGAGTCCTATTCAATCAGTTCCAAACACTGTTGAAGGTGCAAAGCGAGCAGCAGATATATTTGTACGAAATTTTGAAGTCCCTGCTCATGTTGATAGTCAATCCTTAGCAAGGCAGGCCAACGCAGTTGCGTATTTTAACTTATTAGTAGTCCAGAGGTGATATCATAAATGGTAGTATATGGATATGCAAAGCAATATCAGTATTCAAACGATGGGACATTGCTTATTCAAGTAAGGATTCCATCTATCCACGGGCCTTATGACTTATCTAATGCAAAAGGTAAAACAGTTAGAAATTATACACGAGATTCTGATTTACCTTGGTATAGATCGGTGTTGCTCCCTCACCTTCCGAACGAAGGCGAAGTAGTTATGTTATTATCTACTAACTCTTCCAAAAGTGCCGGCCATGTCGTCATTGGGTTAACTGGCGGAAGCTACTACGGACAAGATCATGGAGGATTAAATGGCTAACACAACATCATGGCATTATCCCAACATGTTCGATGTATCTCGAAACGGAATGTCCATATCATCTGACGGGCCTTCGATAGTAAACAGAGTTAAGTTGCTTATACTAACAGACCCTACAGAATTATATATGAACCCTACATATGGTGTAGGTTTAAGAAAGTATATGTTCCAATACAATAATGAGAATACATTATCTCTCATTAAAGATAAGATAATCGAACAACTTAGACTTTGGGAACCTTGTGTAATTGCAGAAGATACAATTATAGAGAGCGGTCTTCTTGTTACAGGTGACCCTGCTGACAAAGGACAAGATTACAACACACTTAAGTTCACAGTCATACTAAAAAGTAAGTTCGGTGAAAGACTACAAGTTGATCTAAACATTTCGCAGTAGATTAAGGAGGATTGGTTGAATGGGACAGAAAGTTGAAGGCGCAGGTCTTATTCAGAAAGCGCTTGATTTCTTATTCAAGGGACTAGATAAATTGATGGAAGAAGCTGTAGCCGAATCAAAGCGAAACGTCAATATAAAAGAAACAAAGCCTGCTAAGAAAGAAGGTAAAATAGGAAAGACATACAAGTTTGCAATCGAAGATACCGACGGTGGTGTGTTCGTAGACGTATGGCCCATTCAAGGTAGAAAGAATTTATTCTATGTAGACCGAATGGAACCTTATGGTGTTGATTACGATGGCAATAAGATAAAATTCGATAGAGAATTCAAGCCTAAAACAGTTCCCGATAAAGACATCGTTAAGTTAGTCCTTCAGGCTCTAGACGATGCAGGAATAGTAGTCACTAAAGATAGCGTACGAAGAGAAGAATCTTCAAAGCGAGCTAAATCTGCTTCCAAAGCATGGGAGAAAACTAATTCAGAATCTAACTACTATGATAAATCAGACGAAAGCGCAATCAATAAAGCAGTAGATGAAGCCTTCGGGCTAAACAACGAATCAGATACAAGCAGTTCTTATAAGTTTAGAGCAAAGCTCATGAAAGTATCAGCATCAAATACCGTCGACCTTGTTTCAATTGATTACAAAGACGCAAATTCATCTGATGTATGGGATAAATTATGCGAAATATCAGAAAACGCACAGTTTGTCGACAGTCTAGAAGATGATGAGCCCGTATGCATCGAAGTTAACAATGATAACAACGTTAATATAATAGACGATATGGAGATTGATTTAGGAGATGTTGCTAAGTCTTTATATAAATACGTTATTAACGCTAAGAACACACTAATTACTATAGAATCTGCATGTCGAGACCCTCAGTTTAAATCGATGTATGGTTCAATCGTATGGATAATAGAAGATCTAGTATCTGTAGCGACATCGTTAGTTATAAAGTGGGCAGATATCTATCCTAATCCGGGTTTAGTAGAGACATCTGGTTCAGATTTAACCGAAGCACTTGATTTAGTTTCAGGACTAACATTAATGAGAGATGTAATATCAGGTATAGTCGATGAATTATCGATGAGAATAATGGCTCCTTTCCCAGAAATAGACAATTTTGGATTAATGGAAAATTGCGACAAGCTTGAAAAGTTCAAGATTAGAGATTTAGATCCATACATAGAAAGCTTAACATAAGCGATCAAACATATTAGGGTGAGCTGCTTAGCTTGCCCTATTATTTTGGCTAAAAATCGTTATAAATTGTGAAAGGAGATAGATATGAAGATAGAACCATCGAAAAATAAAGAATTCAGACTGCAAGACGCAGATACAATTTGTAGATATATACATTCTAACAATGGCGTTCTCACGCTAACAGACCCGAGTGAGACAATCAGTCATTCATATCTATTTAAGCTTCCTCAACGAGACGGATTTCCGCCTGATGTATGTTTTGCATACTGTATCCATGAAGATAAATTGTTCTATTTAGGTATGGTTGAAATGGGAAAATTCAGACTGACTCACTATTCTAGATTTGACAAAGATACAGAAGTAGTCAAAGGTGCAGCATACATAGTTAAGATGGCCTATAATGATAATCTAGCTAGGATGAGCCCGATGATTCTTACTCATTCAGGCCGATGCGCAAAATGTGGACGTAAGCTTACGTCAGAATTTGGAATAAAACATGGATTTGGGAGAAAGTGTATAGATCGTGTGGTTACAGGACAAAAACCTATTTCCCTTAATTGAGGACATGTGTGGAAACAGGTATCTTGCAGTTAAATTTATATCTAGATGTTCTAGGAAACTGTCAGAAAGTCTTCCTAAATGGATAATTGAATCCAGGCTAATCACTTGGGCACTCACTGGTGAAGACCCCGATGTATCTAAGTATGTTAACGCAAACCTTGACATAGATGTAATGGAGATGGAAGATGCTCTCTGCTACATATCTGACGAAGAGATAAAGTATTGCGTTAGAAGGTCATATAAAGAGTCAGTACATCGTCATCACCTTATATACGTCTATAAACAATCGATGGATGAGGAGCGCAGAGCTCGAGTCAGGGTGATTGTTAGAATTTTATGGTACATGACAAGTAGGAGGACAATTTATGAGTGAGACATCTAAAACTCCTGAAGCGGCAGAAAAGACTAAAGAAGTCAAAGAAGTAAAAGAAGCTGAAAAGAAAGCATCTGAAGCTTCAAAGCCCGCAAAGGAAACATCTTCCCAGACAGCTAAGCCCGCCGAAACAAAGAAAGATGACGTCAAAGCTGAAAAGAAAGATGAGGACAAGAAAGAGGCACCTAAGAAAGAGCTTGAACCCGAACCTAAAGCTGCTGATGTTACTTCCGATGAGGGTGCAGCTAAAGAGCCTGAAAAGACAGCTGAACCCCAGAAGGCAGCTGAGCCCGGTGACGTTAATGACGCTCAGGCTCAACCTAAAGTCGAAGAAGAGCCTAAAGCTGAACCTCAGACCTTAAACGAAATTAAGATATTCAAAGATACCGCAGTGTATGCACATCCAGACAAGTCAGAAGTTCCTGTTGTCATTCCTGTGTTTGCCGGTGTTGTAACTAGAGAAGTTGGGGAATTTCTCGAAGTTGAATTCATGAAACATGGATTCGGATTGATCAGACAATATATCCTTAAGGAGAAAAACTAGAACGATGGAACATGTTGTTACTGTAATAGTAGCCATTATGGCGTCTACTGGATTTTGGGAGTTCCTCAAAAACATAATTAATCATTACAAGAAGAAGAAAATGACGCCGCAAGAGATTGCTATTCTTGCACTATTGCATGACAGATTGTATGAAATCCTGTTAGAGTATAATAAAGATGCTGAAATATCTGCAGATGATTATGATAACTTGATTCATCTGTACGAAGCATACAGAGGCCTGAATGGTAACGGTCTCATAGAAAGAATGTTCGAACAGCTCAAGCATAAACCTATTGTGTAGTAGAAAACAGCCCCTGACATCTAGTTCAGGGGTTTTACTATGATCAAAAATCGTTATTGAATTTGGAGGATGTTTAAATTCAATGAATATCATTATCACAGGGTCAGCTACCGGATTAGGCAAAGCGGCCGTAACTAAATTCTGCCAACACGATTCTTATCAAGTGTTTGGACTCGATTATATAGGATGGATAGGAGACCTTCCAAACAACTATATACATCATACTATAAATCCATCAGATGAGTCTACGTTTCCAGATATTCCTAATGTAGGCATATTAGTAAATTGTCTTGAATTTCATGATTCTCATGACGACATCAATCTCAATATAAAAAGTACAATAGCAATAACATCTAAGTACGGGTTGCAGCCTAGCATCAAGTCGATAGTAAACATATCATCAGCAGCTGTTCACAATGGATTAGATTTACCAGAATTTGTTGCAGCTAAGGGAAGCATATATTCGTATACTAAGTGGGTCGCAGTCGAAGTCGCTAAATGGGGTGCAACATGCAACAGCATATCAGTAGGCGGTTTGATATCACCCGAGAACGATAAATTTATCGAAGACTCTGATAAGTTCAATGCTATAATGGCTCAGACTCCTTTGAAGAAATGGGCTACGTGTGAAGAGATAGCAGATTGGATATACATGCTATCTGTTATAAATTCTAGCTGTTCAGGTCAAGATATAATCATAGATAACTTAGAATCGATGAACGGAACATACATCGGATAACAAAATAATAATAATGTTAGGGGAATGGTAAAGATGATTAAATCAATAGGGTTATGTTTAGGGTTCTCTGCGATGCTGATAACATCAGCATTATCTAAAGAAGTTTGTGAGGGACTTCTACCATCGGATGATTATAGCGTAGCTATAATGCGATCGGAAAAATCAGTATCCGAGGAAGAAACCAAATTGATTGCAAAGTGTCTATACACAGAGTGCCGAGGAGAATCTTTAGAATGTCAAAAAGGTGTATGCTCGGTGATCTACAATAGATATCAATATTGTAGCTATGAAACAATTAATGATGTAATATATGATAAAGGTCAATTTGACACATCGGGGTTTGACAACTTAAGCGACGAAAAAGTTGAATCTATGAAAGAAGTTGTAGAAGAGATATTTAGTGACGGCCCTACTATGCCACCGCATGTTATATACTTCCGAGCAGATTACTATCATGGTTTCAGTGATGCTTCCGATTACATATACATCGATAACACGTATTTTAGCTACAGCAATAAATTAATGAGTAAGCATTTCGGAGGCAACAGAGTTGATACTAATTAGTCAGTCTGGCGAAGAATATGAAGTTAGATTCAAGTACAATGAGAAGATAATAGATATTGTTAAGCAGACTCCTGGCAGAGCATGGCGACCAGAACGTAACTGCTGGACAGTTCCTAGAGATAAGGTAGGATGGCTGATAGCTAACTTCAAAGACACTCCGTGGGAAAACGACTTAGATATTCAAAGCCTAGAAGAAATTGATAAGAATTACAGCATAGACGATACAAGTAAAATTCCAGATATAGATATTTCAGATGTAGATAGGTATGTCCAGGATGGTTTAACATTATTTAAGCATCAGATTGATGCAATCAAGTATGATAAGTGGAGAAACGAACACGGAATCCGAACAGGATTTCTGCTAGCTGACCCGCCTGGAATGTCTAAAACATGCACAGTTTTCAACATAGCGATGTATCACAAGAAACGATACAATTCTAAGCATTGTCTTGTCATAACGTGTGTAAACGGTGCTAAGTACAACTGGGTTGAAGATATAATTAAGCACTCTAATAAAACTATAGTACCATATTTAATTGGAAACAGAAAGAAACGAAACGGTTCAGAACGAACTGGTACAGGAAAAGAAAAGTTTGAAGATTTAGTTAATATGACTAAGTACGGCAAGAAGGATGGAGAGCCATTGCCGTATTTCATAGTGTTAAATATAGAAGCATTTCAAACTAAACTCGGAAGAACATACATTCTAGTAAACAGATTAATTGAGCTTGCTAAGATGGGAGAGATCGGAGTGATAGCAGTCGATGAAATCCACAAGAATGCATCTCCTAGATCAAAACAAGGTAAGTTGCTTCTAGAGCTCAAGAGGAGCTGTCCCAAAGATGTCGAATGGATACCGATGACCGGAACACCTATAACATCTAGGCCTACCGATTTATATACACCTCTGTTTCTAATTGGTGCGCACAATACTAAGTCGTATTACTTATGGGAATCTGATTATTGTGTCAAAGGCGGGTATTGTGACAAGGAGATAATTGGGTACAAGAATATGAAGCAGCTAAAAGGTATTCTTCAGCCTAACATGCTTAAACGCGATAAGGACAAGTCACTCGACCTGCCGCCAAAGTTGCATCATACAGAGTACATAGAAAACACGGAATATCAAACCAAGTTGTATAATCAAGTTAAAGAAGAGATCAAGAAATTATGCTCGAGTACGAATAAATACAACCCCGGAATCGAATTTATCAAAATGCGTCAAGTTAATGGGTCGCCCGAGCTAATAGATAGATCACTAGTTGTAGACGACAAGTATTTGTCCAAGAACGCTAAACTTAGTCGACTTCTAGAACTTGTCGAAGAGCTCACTCAGAATGGCGAGAAGGTTATGATATTCAGCAACTGGGTAGAACCGCTGAGAACTATTTATAAATTCATATCAAAGAAATACAAAACGTGCTGCTACACAGGTACAATGTCTCAAGAAGATAGAGAGAAGCACAAACGCGTTTTCATAAATAATCCTGATTACAAAGTTATGATTGGAACCGTAGGTGCATTAGGAACTTCACATACATTTACAGTATGCAGGAACGTCATATTTTATGACAGTCCGGTGTGCCCTTCGGAAGTAGAACAATGTGAAGATAGGTGTCATAGAGCAGGTACAACGGGTGTTGTAAGTATATATAATTTAGTATGCAAGGATACGATTGACGAAGTAGTTAACGACATATTATCCAAAAAAGAAGGTACCTCCGACTTCATAGTAGACAATAAATTAGATATAAACAAACATCCCGAATTGTTGAACCTCTTATTATATGATAAATAACCTTTCATAATTGAAGAAAACTACATTAATAACTAAGTAAATTAGTTAATATTCAGCGAGGTGAATTATGAAGAGAATTGTTACTGCAGCCGAAAAAGAAGTATCAGAAGGATTTCAGTCGGCATTCGACAAACTTGACGACGATATTGCATATGCTCTTGATGGTATACAGACTGTAAGCAGACGCAATGAAGCTGCTGCTAAAGATATACTTGATCAGTTCAACGAGAGCGTTCAGGGTATCATAAGAGTAATTGCTAACGAATTAGGTTAACTGAAAACGGAGGGCTAGAAATTGAAGAGGATAATCAAGTGTGCATCGCTCAATGATATGATTGATGCTTTTAAAGATCGCATTGACGAACTTGAAGGAGACCGTTATTTAACATCGGCGACATATATAGACACCGATGGCGGATTTGGTGAAGTTGGAGCAAAGTATACTTTCGAAGAGATCAGAGACTACTGGGACAAAGAGCACGACAACGATCCAGTCCTTAACGAGTACAAATCGTTCGATGAATGGTGGAACGATACCAAACAGTCAATGCAGGAAGATATAGACGGTAGTTCTGAAATATGCGGCGTATATGACATAGATGAGATCAACTTAGAAGAAGTAGTTGATTGGCTTTATGAGCAGGGAACAGCTGCTGAGGATGCAAAAGATGCATTTGGAACTGACGACCTCATGGATGTAAGTTTGACTGATCTTGAAAGATGGATATGCAATCAAGACGAACTCTGCTACGATTACTGCGATCGTTTCGACTTAAATCCCGACAGTGATGAGGAGGAACTCAACTAATGAAAAGAATTGTTTCATCTAAACTTGATGATATCGCGCGTCAGGAACAAGAATATCTTGACAAGATTAATCCGCTGAATAGCAAATATGAACAGCAGGTGACCAATTGGAGGCAAGCAGCCCGTGATGTAAGCAGCGCAGTTGAAAAGCGTGTTTTAGATGCTATCGGAGATACATCTCTAGAAATAGAAGTCACCGCACGCGAGGGCTTCCCTGAGGGATACGAAGTATATATCAGAGTTAATGACGACAATAGACGCGATCATGCATTATCGTGGACTTATGAAGCTTCGCTTTCAGATAGCGGTAAGTTAAGATTTGAATCTAACTCATGGTCAGGCCTTAAAGTAACTACTCCTGAACAGCTCTCAGATCTTAAAGAATCTGTTCGAGTAATGGAAGTGCTTCAAAACATTGATTGGAAAGATGTTCTGAGCGTAGATAAATCTCAATATGATTACAACAAATTCATCGACAGCGGATTAGCAAAAGAAATTCGTGATCTCGAGAATAGCAAGCCTAATTTCGCAGATATGAAAAAAGCAGCGCAAGTTGAAGAGCTTATAGGAACAAATAAAATAGTCTATGTAGCCGGATTACCTGATGAAGACGCTTCATATGGTCATTTTAGTGGATACATCAACCTAGTTAGCGAAAGCGCTGCTACATATAGCGTAATACTTATTGGACAGCATGTCGTAGACAGAGCAAAAGAAGGCGATGAAAACTCTATAGACTATTTGAAGCGAATTGTTAATGGCGGCGGATATGCAAAGCGGAAGAAGAAAAGCAACGTGTTGAAGGCTATTCAAATTGATAAAATTTTTGATGTCGATGCTTTAGGTTAGGAGGCATAACAAATATTATGAAAAGAGTAATAATTTCAGCTACAAACAGTTGCGGAATATCCGCTACGCCTGTTGTATCTTCAGACGAAGACAGAGTATCATATAGTGACGAAGTGTACGAATGGCTTGCAACAAAAGATGTAACAGATGCTGACGGATTCATCACCCAGTATAGCATGTATAGAAATAGAGAAACCGGCGAATACATAATGATATTCGGAGATAGAGATATCTATACACCATACAATGAATCACCTGACTATGAATGCATGAACGAGGACGAAGCTTGGGAATGGTTCGATTCATATCAAGGATTTGAAGATGATGAGGATGAGGACGAAGATGATGACTCAGTATTCAGTGCAACTTCAATTGAAGCTAACAGAGACGATACTTACTTTGGCGAAACTGCTTCTAAGAAATTTGGAGAGAAGATATGCACACTAGGTAAGGGATATACAATATCAAAGAGCAAAGCTTTAGCAGAAGAGCCTGGTGGTTTAATATATGAAGCAAATAAGTTAGGCATTGATATGTGGGATTTACTTGAAGCTCTTGAAGGAATGTGTGCAGACGGACGAGCAACAGAAATTGATGATTCTACTTACCGAATAAATGGCGGTCAGCCTAGACCTGTAAGAAGTATGTTCCACTTATAAGCTAGAGGTTATCGACATATGAAAAGATTAATTAACTGTAATGATGCTCGTATTCCAGACGGTATAGAAGGCGAAATCAAGTCAATGAGAATAAGTTTGAAGAACGCGTGGGGCGATAGTATCGCTCAGATAGCTTATAAGGATTATGCTAACAGCAAAGGCATGGAAGCTATAATGAATAAAATTAAACAGATGTATTCATTCCTTAAAGGCTATGTCATTGATTCTGATGAAAGAAGTAGATGGACAGATAAACCTGTAAATTGCTATTGCCTGATAAATTTAGAAGACGACGACGAATATTCAGATATCATGTTCTATTATAGAAAAGCTAGAGATCAAGTATTGCGTGAAATAGCAAATCAGTAGCATCATCATATTAAGGCGGGCAAGTAGCTCGCCTTAAGTTACTTAATGAGGTGACGTAAGTTGAGAGAAGATTTTGGAAAGAAAGCAGAAGCTAAAATAAGAGAATGGTTAGATCGCCCTGAAGAGGGATACTGCTTTGATAGGATACCCGACCAGACAACCGGTTTATGGGGAAGCAAAAACATATGCGATTTTACATTGTACAAGCATCCTAACATGTATTATATAGAGTCTAAATCTGTTGCATATGGAGACAGATTCGATTTTGCAATAATAACTGACTATCAGCACAATGGATTATTAGAGAAGTCCAAAATAGACGGTGTGTTCGGTTACATTATAGTTCTGTTTGTTGCACATAAGCGAGCTTTCATACTCGATATAAATGACATAAAGCGATTAGAAGATGCAGGAACCAAATCTCTCAACATAAAGAAACTGGATAAGTGGGGAATACCTTACAAGGAAATAAAAACTATTCCTAATAACAGAAAAGTGCTGCTTGATTACGATAAATCAGATAATGTTCTTTAACACAAGTGTAAAAGTTGAAGGGAGTTATAATGCTTGTATTCTTGGATAAAAGTAAGATAATACATCAATCTAGAGAGATGGTGTATTACATCATTGCTTCGCTATTTTGTTCTAAATCGAACGGTAATGTCGACTACTATAAATTTCAAATATCTAGAACATCTCAGAGCCTATTTTCGTTATTAAAATGTGTACCAAAACAAAAACGCATCCTTAAGTATTTATCCAAGCACAATGATGAAATCGCTAATATCTTAGAACAGGTCATAAATGATACATCATCGTCACATGATATGATGCGATCAGTAGATGAATCTTACATAGTAAGCGCAGTTAAATTTTACGAAAATTGGTTATCCGTTCGTATATCGTGCGGAGTAGATGTAAGCACTTCTCAAACTGTCAAGAGAATTGACACAATAATAGATTGCATAACTAGTGAATCGATGAATATCAAAAATCTGAGTATCTAAAATCGTTATTGTACTTGGTAATTAAATCTATCCAAGAAGGAGGATTAACAAGTATGATAGAGATGAATTATCCCCAAAAGGAACAATTTAAGTTCTGGTTTTTAAAATCTAACGTTGAAGGAAAGTACAAAGTATTCAGCATGGCCGATGGAGCCGAAGTAGGTGAATACGATACTATCAATCCGGTCAATAATAGTGTTGAGTGGCTAGGTGATTTTGAACTGTATAAACTTAGACCTGAATATCTTGTAGGGCTCCCCGTTCCGAGCGATAAGCTTAAATCAATCGAGACATACGAAACATTGATTGTAGGCTTAGCTGCTATTAAGAGCAAAGAGATGTGTCCAAACATAGACCCCTCGATGCCTAGATACAGCGCTTGCATAAGCTATCTCGAATCAACAGATTTCTTCTTTGCTCCGGCATCAACACAGTACCATGAAGCATATGCTAACGGTTTGCTTGAGCATACCTTGAAAGTATACAATGAGATAATTAATCTAATGAAGCTTGACAAGTTCAATAATGTTTCATTGATAAGCGCAGTACTCTGCGCGTTGTCTCATGATTGGTGTAAGATAGGAAACTACGAAAGTTACAAGAAGAACGTTAAGGACGAAGCAACCGGCAAGTGGAGACAGGAAGATGCATACAGGAGAAACATGCGAGGAGTTCCGTTGGGGCATGGCACAACATCAATGATGCTTGCTCAGAAGTTTTTTGGATTGACTACAGACGAAGCTCTTGCTATCAGATGGCACATGGGTGCTTGGTATGTATGCGATTCCGAGATGAGTGAGCTCCAGCTGGCCAATGAAACGTATCCATTAGTTCATTTGCTTCAGTTTGCAGATCAACTAGCTATAGTTAACTACTAGTTCACCTTTTATATTCCTATCATGGAGGTGATCACTATGAAAAGAACATTTAAAGTTAACCCTAGAAGAATTGTAGCTGCTGACGAAGATACTTTTGAAAGAGAAGATGATTTCGACTTAGACGATGCAGATGACGCTGACGGCTTAATGGATGCGATAGATGATGTATCAGATAACGTCGATGATATCAAAGATTCTATAGACGATGTAGATGAAGATTCTGTCGATATCGCAGCAAACAATAACATATCAGGGCATTACATTGCTGAGTGCTCCGGATGCAACCAGGTTTTCATTTCTGCAGTTGTCGAATCCGATCAGGATATAGATCATGTTTCGGGAATTTGTCCTTTGTGTGGTAAGGAAACTGATCAGTACCTTAAATGGGTAATCAGAGATATAGACAGCGAGGAGGAAGAATGAAGATAACTCGTAGATCTGTATTAGGTAATGAATTACCTGATTACAACATTGACCCGCCTGAATACGAATCGCCAGACGAGGTTAGATATCCAGCTCAGATAGAGTTGACGTTTAATGACGTTGAAGTTAATGTCGAACCCAATGGTTCTTGGGACTATGCCGATTACTCTTGGGCAGATGGCCAAGGTCCTAGAGGTAAATGGGTGCTAGAGTCAGACGACCTTAGCGAAAAGTTCTACTTAGATAGAAACGAAGTAATTGAAGGAATAGATTCTATCATAAGCCCAATGATGCCAATCGCACCCGGCACATATTATATATCTGGCCAAGCTAATTTGACATACGACGTGATTGCTGAACGCGATCCGGACACAGACGAAGTGTATATACATCATCCTACTATTGAACTAAACTACAATGAGTCTTCAGTAGACGAATTTACATACGCTCGTCATTAATAAACTAATACAAAAATCGTTATAGAGTGTGTACAGAGATGTACGCACTCTTTTTATGATGAAAGTACATGAGGTAATTTATGGCATTCAATGAAGAACAACTTAGGGGGATTAACTCTAACAGCCGGACGATATTATGTCTAGCAGGCGCAGGTTCAGGAAAAACAACAGTAATGATTAACCGAGTATTCAGATTAGTTTCTGATGGCGTTAATCCACGAAATATACTTTCGTTGACGTTTACTAATGCAGCTGGATTTGAAATGAGTCAGCGATATAAGAAGTTGTCAGGAGGCGACCCTAATCAACCAGAATTTAGAACATTCCACAGTTTTGCTTACTCGCTCTTAATCAAAGATCCGAATGTAAGAAACGAGCTTGGATATGCTAAGGTACCTGAGGTGTGCGATGACAACTTATTCAAGAAGGTGAAGACATATGTTAGACTTCAGACTAAGGTGGGGCTATCTCAAGATCAGCTCGACGGTGACGGATTTCTTTTATCTATGAAAGAAAAGAGAGATTACGACATTTATCATAAAGCTCTCAGCAACGAATTGAAGACTAGAAACTTAGTCACGTTCGATATACTCAACAATGATGTAAGCTACCTATTCAGCTCCAACAATCCTGTAACCGATAAGTATAAACAGAAGTATACATACATAAATGTAGACGAGTTCCAGGATACAGATGACGCTCAGATGCGATTCCTTAACTCATTTCCGGAAACGACTAATTTCTTCTGTGTAGGAGACGCATTGCAGAACATATATGCATTTAGAGGATGCACAAATAAGTATGTTAAGTTGTTATCTGAGAACAAAGATTGGGAAAAGATAACACTATTTAACAACTATAGGTCAACAAATCAGATATGTGAATACGCTAATAATTTCACTAAGTCATATGCAAGCCCCTCATATAGAATATCGATGAAGGGTCAGCGTGACGGTGACGATGTTGAAATATATTATGGTTCGTGTGCCGAATTTGACTCTCCTGTTTCCTTCAATCACGTGTTAAAATTGATAGATAAGTTAGCAGACAATGATGAGGAGTGCGCTATTCTTTGCAGAACAAACAGAGAAGTGCAGTACATATGTGAGCAGCTCAGGTTAGCTGAAATTGAGTTTGCTACGTCTAACAAGTCAACAGATGACAAAGATATTCTTCAATCTGTGCTAGATAACGAATACATGCTAAACTGGCTTTCTACATTTTTAGATGTAGATAAATACGCTGAATACATCAGATTGTCTTCTCAGTTAGATTGCCCGGATCTGAGATGGTTCCTTTCTAAATACGGCGGAAACGATAAGATAAAGCCAAGGGCTAATAAAGTAATTGAAGTCAGAAAGATTTTAGCTTCATCTCTCGACATAAACGAAAAATTTACAAAAATCGTTAAAATACTAAAGACCAAGATTAAAGATTGTGACTTGAACGGCATATCGGATTCGTCAGCTTTAACTCAATTTTTAATTGATACAGTTACTACAGTCGAAGATCACAAGATATATGTAGGCACAATCCATAGTAGCAAAGGTCTAGAATATGATCATGTATATCTGATGGACGTGGGGGACAAGCCGTTCCCGCTAGACTCAGAAGAGAATAAAAATCTATTCTACGTAGGATGTACACGAGCAAAGAATAAATTAACAATATTCAGGGCATAACTTAGTTTCAGAAAGGAGTTAATGATGACTGAACAGCAAAGAGGTAGAAACACAGAAACGTTGCTTAATAAAATTGTAACACGACTCTCAGGCAGAGATGATCTGAAAGGATGCAATTACAAGATAAAGATAAACTCGAAGAACAAGATAGTGATGGAACCACTTGTTTATGTTTATCCTAGCATCCATAAGCGTCAGGCACAGGATAAGACTGACATTGTATCATTCGTCATGTCAACATACATGACAGAACGTGGTACTAGATCATTTGTTCCCGGTGAGTACCTTTACAAGTCATCCGATAGCGGAAAATTAAGACGATGGGAAAGAATAAAATAGGAGGCTGATAAACATATATGAAAATCACTAAGATTAGAATCGAAGGTATGCATGATGTGTTAGACAAGACTTACACGTTCGGAGACATCACATACATAAACGGAAAGAATGGTGCAGGTAAATCAACTATACTTCAAGCTATACAGCTTGGTTTGTTAGGTTACATACCTGGATATCCAAAAACAAACGAAGGTGTATTCCGACATGCAAGAAGCAAATGTTTGTCCGTTACGCTTACACTTGATGATGGTGGAGTTGAATTTAACATTGTAAGATCGTGGACAGCTGATGGCCAATCTGTTAAGTATTCAGAAACCATTCCACTCCCACTTAATCTTAATGCTATTTTACAAGACATCGAGCTTCCGGTATTCAACTTCAACGATTTTACCGGATTGTCTGCAAATAAGATGAAAGAATGGTTCATAGCTTTTCTTCCTGATTCAGATGATTCTAAGATTGATTGGAGGAAGGAATTGACTGATAGTTTAGGTGACATGGAGTTGACAGATAGCGGACTTATTGACCGTATGCTTGACAAGATATCAGAATACGAAAAACCCGGTGTGTCATCGGTAGATGTCATCAAATCTGCAAACAACATGTTTAAAGAATCTGAACAATACACGAAAGGTGAGATAGATTCTCTTAACAAGACAATTCAGTCGTTAACTTACTACTCTGATCTAAAGTGCGGAGATGAGCAGGAACTTGAAAGTCAGATCGCTGAACTTAGCGCGAAACGTGATAAAGTTATCCAGTATAATACAGCTGTATCTCATAGAAATACTATCGTAAATAAACTTGCTAACATCGAAGTACTCGCCGGTAGCTACGAAGAGGATATGAGAGTACCTAAACTTAGCGAATCAATTACATCCTCTAAAGCAAAGATAGACGAACTTAACGGTCAGATAGACGAATTAAAGAATCAGCTTAGAGAATCAGATCTCAAAGCTAACAGCTACGCTAGCTTAGCTAATTCGTCTGGATTATGTCCTTACACTCAGGAAGAATGTAAAACTGCTGAATCGAAGATAAGCGAAGCGAAAAAGGTTAAGGCAAAGGCGGATAAGGTATGCAATGAAATCAGAGATAAATTGAACGAATTATCAACCGATCTCAACGAGGCTAAATCAGAATACACTAGCTCAGCTGATTCATTACGTATTATAGAATCCAATTACAGAGAAGCATCTATGCTCAGCGGCATGCTTAAAGACCTGCCAGAGGACCCCGGAGTAACGCTACAAGAGGTGACAGACTCTATCACTCAGTTGACAGCTGATCTGAATAAGCTCAAAGCAAATAATGTATACAAACGTTCAATTGATACATTTACAATGAACAAGTTTGGATATGAAAGCAATATCAAAGCTTATAAGATATGGACTAAGCTTACAGGCCCCAATGGCTTGCAGAACAGAGTAGTTTCCGGACCGTTTGATGCCCTTACAGCTGACATGAACAAGCACCTTTCGGCGATGTTTAATGAACCGACTGAATGCAAATTCAACTTATCTGAAAAGGCGAACTCATTCAGCTTCGGTATAATGAGAGATGAAAAGTACATATTGTTTGAAACATTGTCAGCAGGAGAGCGTTGCTTGTATACGCTTGCGTTGCTTTCATGTATAATTGAAAGGACTAATTCTCCTGTTAAGTTACTCATAGTTGATGACTTAGTCGACCATCTTGACGACGCAAACGCAGAATTCTTATTCAATTCGTTAGCTAACATCAAAGACATTCAGATCGTTTTGGCTGGAGTTAAACCTTGCAATATAGATTCAATCAAGCTTTCTGTTTAATCAGATATGTTTGGAGGTGATTAAATATGATAACTCACGAGATTGATCGCGACGCTCAAGAGAAGTTCATTAATGACGTAATAAACGAGGCTAAAGAATATGCAAAGTCGCATATCTGCACATATGTCGATTATGAACGTTTCAAGAAGATATTAACCGATAGAAATATATATGGATTTGAAGGAGAAATTGCTAATGCCTTGCAATTATAGCAACAACAAAGACAAGTTAAATAACGCTAGTCCTGAAACAGTTCAGCAGTTCGATAAACTACGAACAGAATACATGGACAAGCTAAACACATTGAGAGATGAGTATGAACCTAAGTTCAATGCTATATTAAATGAGGAGGCGACCGATGAGTCTAAGAGATCTTCTAATTGATGCTTCTCAGAAGTATTACACTGACGGTTCATCTCCTATGTCTGATGCTGAATTTGATGCAGGAATGAAGCAGCTTGCTAAAGAGAATCCAGACGACCCCATACTTACAGCTGTGGGCCACGGATATGAAGTTGAGTTAGATAACACACCGGGTGAGAAGTTTCATCATCTATTCGATGTAGGGTCAATTACAAAGTGCTATGATTTAAAGAGCTTTGATAAACTCAACATAGACGACGGCTCAAGTTGCTGTTATGCTTCTTTGAAATATGACGGCATATCAGTTGTCCTGTATTATAAGGATGGTAGGTTAGAGCACGCTGTCACACGTGGCAAAGACAACATAGGCATAGACATTACATCGAAAGTTACATACATTCATCCTGAATGGTATTTCTTATCTGACGTGTCTGAATATCAGGCTTTCACAGGCGCTGTTCGTGGCGAGATACTTATGAGAAAAGATAGATTCCAGGATTATTTAGCTAGCTATCCAGAAGCCAAGAATCCCCGGAATACAACCGCAGGTCTCATAAATGGCAAAGAAGTATCTAGTCAGCTTAAATATCTAGATATAATTCTCTATCGATTAGTAGGAACTACATCTACATCAGGAAGGTCTTACAGCTATTCTGAAGGTATTGATATAATATCAAAGATATTCGGAGAAGCAAATACTGCTAAGATAGTTAAATTGCCCGAAAGCTATAAAACTCGTTTTGAACAAATCATGGGCGACCTTGTCAAAGAATTATCTGAGCAGTTCCCGTACGATGGAATAGTGATAACTAACGATGCGTCAGAACCGATGTATCATCCGGACTGTGAATATGCAGAAATGGTTAACAAGTGCGCTGCATTTAAATTTGAAGCAGAGTCATGCGAAACTGTAGTCAAAGAAGTGGTCTGGACACTTAGCAAATCTAAATATCTTGTGCCCAGAATAAATGTCGAACCTATATCACTCTCCGGAACCAATGTTCAGTTTGCTACAGGATTCAATGCTGAGTTCATATATAAATATAAGATATGTCCAGGCAAGCGTGTTATGATGCTTAAATCAAACGAAATCATCCCTATTGTAATAAAAGTGTTCGATGAAGAATCTGACACATGGATAAATTGTTCAGAGAGGTACCAATGATGGATGGATTAGTCACATTAGAACAATCAAAATATATGCCTACTGAGTGTCCAGTATGCAAGTCTAAATTAGTTTGGAAAGGCGTTCACATAATGTGCCCTAATCCACAATGTAATGACGCAGCTTTACAAGACGTTTTGATATGGCTAGATTATATTGCACCTACCGATGGATTGGGTGACCTTATTAGAGTGTCATTCCTCGAGGAGATATATAAAGACGACATATCAATCGAATCTATATACCGTAACGGATTGAATGGTGTAGTTCCTTTAGATCAAGATAAGACCGCAACATTTAATAAATGTGCTAACATGCTTAACCGCGCTATTGCTAATAAGGACGTTGACCCCGTCGATGCTATAATGGCTTTGAATGTTCCTCGATTAGGTCCTATCACTGCAACAAAGCTCGCAGCTTATCCTGACATCATTAAATCCTTGTCCGAAGGCATTGTACCATATGACTGTGAGCAGAAGATAGGTAAAGCAAACTGCGAATCAATTCGAGCTAATATTAGCAAGTTTAAGCGCCTCAAGTATCTAGATATAGATTATAGCGCAGTTCCGGAAAACTTATCTGAATCTAAACAAGTCGCCATAACGGGGCAACTTAGTATGAAGAGATCCGAGTTCGAACGATTACTTGTAGCTAATAATTTCAAACCTGTATCTTCTGTGAACAAGTCTACATTTGCGCTTGTAACTAATGACCCGAACTCCGGATCATCTAAAAACACAGCTGCTCACAAGTTAAATATACCTATATTAACTGAACAACAGTTTATTTCTAAGTATTTAGCATAGAGTTATACACCGATATAAGCCCAGTGAGATTCACCTCATGAGGACCTTTTATGTAACTAGAAGGTCTAATGGAGGTGAATTTTATTTTGAATATTGATATGCCGAATTGCAACGTCAATAAGATGGAATTGTGGTCACCAAAATCTGCACTTTGCCTTAGACCTGGATATAGAGTTCGATTACATAGATTTGAATCTGAGGAGTGGGTTGTAGGCTATGGGTGGTTCTCATTCGGAGGCAATCGTCCTATGTGCGGATGGTTCCTTACGAAAGATGCTGGATTAACTGTGAAGCCTCTTCAGCTCCCCGATCTAGATGACATATACATTGTAAAAATGTAAAGGTGGTGTATTGATGAAACAAGAGTTCCTAGTTGTACCCAATACCAATGAACGAGTTTATGACGGTACAGTAGTTATGCTCAAGCGATTACCCGGTCTCAAATGGGTAGCTCACTTGGGATATTACATGTATAACGGAGTTAAGCGTCAAGGATGGTACTTATGTTCAGTACCTTCTCAAACAAACATGCCGCTGTTTCCGAATGATCTAGTGGACATTACTATATTGAATAATGATGCTCCTCTGCCTCCTTTCCCGCCTAAGCCTCCGTTTCCACCCTTCCCTCCTTGTCCACCTTGTCCCCCATTTCCTCCGTGTCCTCCTTGCCCGCCTGGGCCTGAAATAGTTCAGTACACGAAAGCTGACAAGCTGATGGTAGACAGGTCAATGATAACTGTTCCTTCGTTAGAAGAGAGAGACAAGTTATCTAGCGACGATCTAGTAGATGGTAAGGTAGTTCGTGTAAATGACTTCGAAGGTAACATCGAATACTTTGAATGGGATGCAGAGAATCGAGTATGGAATCTTCTGAACTTAGGTCAAAGATATTTAACAAGAGAAGAGATTGAAGATACATATGCTACAGCTGAATCAGTCACAGAGTTATCTGAAACTGTTGAAGAACATTCAAATAGCATAGATGCACTTAATCAGCTTACTGAGTCACATTCTTCAGATTTAGAATCACTTCACAACGAAGTATCTGATATAACTGAAAACGTAGCTACTATCTCGGGTAAACTTGATGATGAGATTGAAAAGGTCTCTAATATCGAAGAGATTACTGAAACAATGATGGCTGATATTGATACGTTAGTATCGGACGTATCTAATATAGATAACAGCATAACTCAAATAGAAACAAACATAACTAATATCGATGCAAGTATTTCTGAAATACAGTCAGAAGTGGCAGACATACCCCAATGGGTTTTTGTAAATAGAAACGTTTAAGGAGGAATATCACGTGGCAAAAGTTGGATTTTATCGATGTAGCCAATCGGATTACTATTCTATATCGTCAATCGACTCAAATGGCTTGTACTTCCTAGAAGATAGTAAACAGCTATATTTAGGTTCTGTCGAAATCACAGAGTCGCTTGTATTTGTAGACAATTGGAGCTCAGTAACTAGTCCGGTTGTCGGAAAGTTTTACTTAAATACTATAACAGGAGAGTTTAAATGTTGCGATAAAAACGGACTTAGAACACTTGTTCCTCCGGTAGCAGCTTCTTCAGATGACTTTTCAGATCCGGATAAGCGAAACTACTTCGCTTCAATTTCAGTTATTAAGGATTTTGTCGAAGCTAAGATTGGTCAATCTACTGCAGGAGTAAGCTCAGTTGAGTATGACACAACTACAGGTAGCATCGATGTAGTCAAGGACGGCGAGACACTGCATAATCCGCTCACAGGAGTAGCGCACGAACCTACATACGAAAATTTGATCCTGACTATTCCGGTCTACGGAGGTGAAGACATTGTAGTAGATCTTCCTAAGGACAACTTCGTTCGTTCTGGAAGATACGAGCCTGATTATCCCTTACCCGACCCTCCCGGAGGTCACGGACCCGCAATCGTATTAGTTGTAGGTGATGGCGAGTATGCAAGAGAAATTGTAATACCTGCAGACGTCTTATTCCAAGCTTATACCGGTGGGTCTACAGATACAGTAGATGTAAGGATAAACGACCAGACGCATGCTATAACAGCTTCAGTTAAACTTTCCGAAGCTGCTAACAATATCATTAAAGCGAATGATGATGGATTATTTGCTGATTATGGTGACTTTGCACCTAAGAACGCAGATTTGAGTTTGGGCGAGGTTGTACTTTCAGATGGAGAGGGTGGATTCTCTCGTTCTAACGTATACATAAGCCGCCAGGAACTTAAATCAGACTACCTAGCAACCGGAGATGTAATATCTAGAGCCATCACAGCTGCAATTTCAGGAGCAACTAATGAGCTGAATGCACGATTGACCGCTGTAGAAGATCGACTTCCTCATATCGAAGAAAATCAGATAATCGTTGGAAGAAACGATAAGTATGCTTCCTCCGGTGTGACAATCGGTGGCCCCGTTCTTAATAATC
>AUXO015702467.1_pt1 | contig 25308 bp, 20 predicted proteins | sample 768731 | NCBI WGS metagenome assembly AUXO01 (sample SAMN02715735, study PRJNA202380) | gut metagenome | biome: sheep rumen | host: Ovis aries | place: New Zealand: Palmerston North | reverse complement strand
GAAAAAGAAGGAAAGCTAAGTGAAAAAGAAGGAAAGCTAAGTGAAAAAGAAGGAAAGTTAAGTAAAAAAGAAGGAGAATTAGCAAAAAAAGAAAAAGATATAAAAAGAAAGATAGAAGAAGGAATAAAAGAAGGAATAATAGAAACAGCTAAAAAAATGATAAAAAAGAATATAAAAATTGAAGAAATAGAGGAAATAACAGGTTTATCAGAAAAAGAAATACTTGATATAAAATCATTTATATAAATATAATTATTATATAATAAAGTGTATAAAATCTCCCAAATTGTAAATAACAATAAAAGGGGGATTTATTTTTATGAATAAAAAAGAAAAAAGAGAAAATGAAGATAGTACGAAATACGGAGAATCAGTGCCTAGTTTTTTTGGATGGGTTGCACCAGAGAAACAAAAAGAGAGAGCAAATGAATTACAAAAAATGACAAAAAAAGAAGATAAAAAGAGAAATAATTAGAAAATAAAAGAAAACTAATATAAATGCAACATTAAAAGTCAAAGAAAGTCAAAAACAAGAATTGAAAAATATTTGTATTATAGTATAATAACAATAGAAAGGTCAAAGAAAGTCAAAGTTAAAAGAGGTGATTTATATTGAGAATGTCAGATATAATTGAAGAATTTATAAAAGAGTTACTTCAAGATGAAAATGATTCAATTGAAATTCAAAGAAATGAATTAGCAGAACAATTTAATTGTGTACCTTCACAAATTAATTATGTAATATCAACTAGGTTTAAGCCATCACAAGGCTACTATGTAGAAAGTAGACGTGGTGGAGGTGGACACATTACAATAAAAAAGATGAATAATTCAAATGAAGAATATAGAATGCATATAATAAACAATATAGGTTCTAAACTAACAGCTCACGAGGTTGATATATTAATTAATGATTTATTAACTTATAATATAGTAAATGCCAAAGATGCAAAACTATTGAAAGTTGCAACAAGTGATAATGTTTTAAGATTACCAAAAGAAACAAAAGATGAAGTAAGAGCAAGAATTTTTAAAAATATGTTATTAAATATATAGGAGGTAAAAATTATGTTATGTGAAAATTGTGGAAAAAGAGAAGCAAATGTTAGATATGAAGAAAATATAAATGGTAGAAAAAAGGAAATGAATTTATGTGAAGAATGTAGTAAAAAACTAGGAATAGGCAATATGGATTTTAGTATGCCAATCAATTTTTCTAATTTTTTAGGAGGTTTTCTAGAGGATTTTGGAAATACAGATTTTATGCCAATGATATCAGAATTAAAAACATTAAAGTGTGATACATGTGGATATACATTTAATGATATCACAAATACAGGAAAACTAGGTTGTAAAGATTGTTATGATGTTTTTGGAACTAGATTAGATCCTATCTTAAAAAGAATTCAAGGTGAAACTCATCACGTAGGAAGAATAGGAAAAGAAATAGATAAAAAGATAGAGAAAAAAATGGGAATTAATACAGAATCTTCAAAAAAAGAAAAAGATGAAACACAAAATAATAATAAAGAAAAAACTAAATTAGAAGAATTAAAAGAAAACTTAAAACAAGCTGTTAAAGATGAAAGATATGAAGATGCTGCAAAATATAGAGATGAAATTAACAAATTAGAAAAATAGGGTGGTGAATATAGTGAATTGGTATTTAGAAGGTGGAAATAACCAAGATGTTGTAAAAAGTTTGAGAATTAGATTTTTAAGAAATTTAAGTGAATTTAAATTTAATTTAGTAAAAAAAGAAGAAATAGAAAAATTAGAAAATAAGATAAAGGATAATTTATATCAAATAGGTTATGGATTAAAATTTTTAAAATTAGCAGATATGGATGATATAACAAAAATGAGCTTAGTAGAAAAAAATTTAATAAGTCCAGAGTTTGTTTCAAAAAGAGCTAAAACAGGGAGTATATTAATTAATGATGAAGAAAATATATGTATAATGATAGGTGGAAAAGAACATTTATGTTTGCAAGTATTTAGCTCAGAAATGGATTTTGAAAATACATTAAATTTAGCTATAGAAGTAGATGAAAAAATAGGAGATATTTTAGGATATGCTGTAAACAAAAAATATGGATACCTAACAAGTACTTTAAATGATGTAGGAACAGGATTAAAAGCATCTGTGATGCTACATTTACCAGCATTATCAAAGACACAAAATATTAGAAAAATACTAGAAGCTGTAGATGAATTTGGAATGAACATAAGAGGAAATTACGGAGAAAATGTATCTAAACAAGGAGATATATATCAAATATCAAATAAACAAACACTTGGAATTACAGAAAAAGAAATAATAAAAAATTTACAAGTAATAATAAAACAGATAATAGAACAAGAAAGACAAGCAAGAAAATTATTAACAAAAAATCCATTAGAAATAGAGGATTTAATATACAGAAGTTATGGGTTATTAACAAATGCTAGAAAAATAAGTTATGAAGAATGTAAAGAACTTTTATCTAATATAAAATTAGGAGTAGATTTAGGAATTATAGATGAACTAACAGATAAAAAGGTAAAGGAATTGTGTTTGTATACAAAACCTGCAAATTTACAAAAATACTTAGGAATTCAATGTGATGCTATAGAACAAGATATAAAAAGAGTAGAAGCAATTCATAAGATCATAGAAAAATAAAGGAGGTCGATAAAATGATTTATAAATTTACAAATAGAGCTAAAAAAGCTATTGAACTTGCAAATGAGGCAGCAATTGAACTTGGACATAATTATATTGGAACAGAGCATATTTTATATGGTTTAGTTAAAGAAGGAAGTGGAGTTGCTGCTAAGGTTTTAGAAAATCAATCAATAACATCAGATATTATAATTGACAAAATTATAGAATTAGTGGGTCAAGAAGAAACATTAGAAGGTACACTAGGCTTTACACCAAGAAGTAAAAGAGTTATTGAAAATGCATTTGTTGAGGCTAGAAAATTAGGTTATAATTATATAGGAACAGAGCATCTATTAATTGGAATTTTAAGAGAAGCTGATAGTATTGCTACTAGAATTATGCTTGAACTTGATATAAATATTCCAAAAATGTATAACGAAATTGTTAAAGTTATAAATGAAGGAGAGGATTTCTCAGGTGATGATAAATCTTCTAAAGGTAATAGAAAAAGAGGAAGTTTTAATTTAACACCTACTTTAAATCAATTTGGACAAGACTTAACAAAAAAAGCTGAGGATGGCAAGTTAGACCCAATTGTAGGAAGAAAAGAAGAAATTGATAGAGTTATTCAAATTTTATCAAGGAGAACAAAAAATAATCCTTGTTTAATTGGAGAACCAGGTGTTGGTAAAACTGCAGCAGTTGAGGGGTTGGCACAGAAAATTGTTTCAGGAGATGTACCAGAAATATTAAAAGATAAAAGAGTTGTAACTATGGATATTTCTAGCATGGTTGCAGGTAGTAAATATAGAGGAGATTTTGAGGAAAGAATAAAAAAAGCCTTAGATGAAGTGAAAAAAGCTGGAGATATTATTTTATTTATAGACGAAATCCATACAATTGTTGGCGCAGGAGCAGCAGAAGGAGCAATTGATGCAGCAAATATTTTAAAACCGCTTTTAGCAAGGGGAGAAATTCAACTAATTGGAGCTACAACTTTAAATGAATATAGAAAATATATTGAAAAAGATGCGGCATTAGAGAGAAGGTTTAGCCCAGTAATTGTAAATGAACCAAGCGAAAAAGATACTATCAAGATTTTGCAAGGAATAAGAGACAAATATGAGGCTCATCATGGTGTGAAGATTACAGATGAAGCAATAGATGCTGCTGTTAAAATGTCTACAAGGTATATAAATGATAGATATTTACCAGATAAAGCAATAGATTTAATCGATGAAGCAGCATCAAGAGCAAAACTTAAATCTTATACAGAACCAGATGTATTAAAGAAATTAGAGGAAGAAATTGAAGAGGTATCTAAAAATAAGGAAGAAGCAGTAAGAATTCAAAAATTTGAAAAGGCAGCAACTCTTAGAGATAAACAAAAACAGTTAAAAGAAAAATATGATAATGAAATGAAAAAGTGGAAGAACAAAAATAACAAAGAAGTTGCAAATATAACAGAAGAAAATATTGCTGAAGTAATAGCAAATTGGACAGGAATTCCAGTTAAAAAAATAACAGAGAATGAAAATGTAAAACTAAAAAATCTTGAGAAAAATTTACATGAAAGGGTTATAGGACAAAATGAAGCAGTAGAAGCAGTCGCAAAAGCAATAAGAAGAGGAAGAGTTGGACTAAAAGACCCAAAAAGGCCAATAGGATCATTCCTATTTTTAGGACCAACAGGAGTAGGAAAAACAGAATTATCAAAGGCATTAGCAGAATGCTTATTTGGAGATGAAAATTCAATGATTAGAGTAGATATGTCAGAATATATGGAACCACACTCTGTATCAAAATTAATAGGTTCACCTCCAGGATATGTTGGATTTGATGAAGGAGGACAATTAACAGAAAAAATTAGAAGAAAACCATATTCAGTAATATTATTTGATGAAATAGAAAAGGCACATCCAGATGTTATGAATATGTTACTTCAAATACTAGAAGATGGAAGATTAACAGACAGTCAGGGAAGGACAGTAAACTTTAAAAATACTGTAATTATAATGACATCTAATATTGGTGCAAGATTAATAACTGACAAGAAAAAACTTGGATTTGTAGGTGCAACAAATGAAAAGGAAGACATAAAAAAAGAATATGAAGAAACTAAAAAAGAAGTTATGGAAGAACTAAAAAAAGAACTTAGACCAGAATTTATAAACCGTATTGATGAAATAATAGTATTTCATAAATTAACAGATACGGAAGTAAACGAAATAATAGATATTATGCTAAAAGAAGTAACTAAAAGGTTAGAAAATCAAAAAATAAAAATAGAATTAGATTCAGAAGTAAAAGAATTAATAGCAAGTAAAGGAATAGACAAAAATTTTGGAGCAAGGCCACTAAGAAGAACAATACAAAGTGTTTTAGAAGATAAACTTGCAGAAGCTATTTTAGATGGTGAAATAACTAAAAATAAAAAAGCAAAAATTGGTGTAAGAGAAAATAAAGTCGTAATTTTATAAAAAAGATTTACATTTTAAGCAATTATATGGTATAATCATATAGTTGCTTTTTTTAGGCATAAATTAGAGATATGTTCTAAAAAGTACAAGGAGGAAAGAGAAAAATGGAAAATATTTTAGGAACTGAGAAAATAGGTAAATTAATTAGAAAATTTTCAATACCATGTATTATATCAATGGTTGTAAATGCACTTTATAATATTGTTGATCAAATATTTGTTGGTCAAGGCGTTGGTTATTTAGGTAATGGTGCTACAAATATTATATTCCCATTATCTGTATTGGCATTTGCATTTACTGCAATGGTAGGTGATGGTACTTCAGCATATTTAAGTTTGAAATTAGGTGAGAAAAAAGAAAAAATAGCAAGTAAAGGTGTAGGTAATGGTATTATTATTTCAATATTTATTTCTATCTTAATTTCTGCAATTTGTATAATTTTTTTACCACAATTAATTACATTACTTGGCTGTACAGATAGTATTAGACCATATGCATTAGAATATGGATATATTATTTCTTTTGGATTTCCTTTTATGACAATTGGTTCAGTTCTTAATTCATTAATAAGGGCAGATGGAAAACCAAGGTATTCTATGACAACTATGATTCTTGGTGCAGTTGTAAATACTATTTTAGACCCAATTTTTATATTTATATTACACATGGGAGTAAAGGGTGCAGCGATTGCAACAATTGGAAGTCAATTATTAACAGCAGTTTTAAATATTGCATATATTAGAAAATTCAAAACTATAAAATTAGAAAAAGAATCATTTAAACCAGACGGAACAATAATAAGAAAATTATTAGCACTTGGAGTTAGTAGTTTTATAACACAGATAAGTATTGTAGCAGTAATTGCATGTGAAAACAATATGTTAAATAAATGTGGTGCTGCATCAAAATTTGGAGCAGATATACCTTTAACAGTACTTGGTATTGTAATGAAAATAAGTAATATATTAACAAGTATAATAATAGGAATAGCAGTTGGAGCACAACCAATACTTGGTTACAATTATGGTGCTGAAAAATATGATAGAGTAAAGAAAACATTAATATATGTATTAGGAATAAGTACAATAATATCAGTATTTGCATTTACATTATTCCAAACAATACCAGATAAACTAATTGAGGTATTTGGTAAAGGTGATGAACTATATACAGAATTTGCTTGTATGGCATTTAGAAGATATTTATTACTAGCATTTACTTATGGAATACAATTCCCAGCAGGAATATTTTTTCAATCAATTGGTAAAAGTACAAAAAGTGCAATTATATCATTATCAAGACAATTATTATTATTGATACCTGCGATGATTATCTTAGGAAATGTATTTGGTATAGATGGATTACTATATTCAGCACCAGTTGCAGATAGTATAGCAATTTTACTTGCAGGAACATTAATCATAATTGAAGTTAAAAATTTAAATAATAAAATAACACCAATGGAAGAATTAGACGAAATGACAGAAGAACATAATGAAGAAAAAATACCTGTTGTAATTACAATATCAAGAGAATATGGATCTGGTGGAAGATATATAGGAAGATTAGTAGCTGAAAAACTTGGAATAAAATTATATGATAAAGAAATATCAGAAATGATATCAGAAAAAACTGGATTATCAATAGAATATATAAAGAAAATTGAACAAAAAAGAAATGACATAGACTTGGGAAATAATGGACAAACAGGAACTCTTAGTAATCAAGATGAATTATATGTTGAAGAAGCTAATTTAATAAAAGAATTATCAAATAAAGAACCTTGTGTAATAATAGGTAGATGTGCTAATTATGTATTAAAGGACCAAAAAAATGTATTGAATGTATTTATATCAAGTAGTATGAAGGATAAAATAAAAAGAGTAACCAAATATTATAATACAAAAGAACAAGATGCAGAAAAAGAAATTAAGAAAATAAATAAACAAAGAGCAAATCACTACAAATACTATACTGGAGAGGAATGGGAAAAAGCATCAAATTATGATATATGTATAAATTCAGATTCATTAGGAATAGAAAAATCTGTAGATTTAATTTGCAAAATGTCAGTTTTGGGACAGGTTCAAATTGATTCATAAAAAGCAAAAAGGTGATAATTATGTTAGAAAAAATTGAAAAAAATGGTGATATAAAAAAGTTAAATATAATAGAACAAAAAGAATTAGCAAATGAAATTAGAAATTATATACTAGATGTGGTTTCAAAAAATGGAGGACATTTAGCTTCAAATTTAGGTATTGTAGAGCTAACTATTGCTCTACATACGGTTTTTGATTTGCCAAAAGATAAAATAGTTTGGGATGTTGGACATCAGTCTTATGTTCATAAAATTTTAACAGGAAGAAAAGATAAATTAAAAACTATTAGGAAATTGGATGGACTCGCTGGTTTTCCAAAAACAAATGAATCTGAAACAGATTGTTTTAATACAGGTCATAGTAGCACATCAATCTCTGCAGCACTTGGAATGGCAAGAGCACGAGATATAAAAGGTGAAGATAATAATGTAATCGCTGTAATAGGTGATGGAGCCTTAACAGGTGGAATGGCTTTGGAAGCTTTAAATGATGCAGGATGTAGTAAAGCTAGATTAACAGTAATATTAAATGATAATGAAATGAGTATATCTAAAAATATTGGTGGAATTAATATGCTATTAAGTAAGCTAAGAACAAAAAGAGGATATACAAAGTCAAATATTTCAGGGAAAAAAATCATAAGTAAAATTCCTGTAATAGGAAAGCCATTTGTAAAAATTGTACAAAGATTAAAAAGAAGTATAAAGCAATTAATTATCCCAAAGATGTATTTCGAAGATATTGGTTTTAGATATTTGGGACCTGTTGATGGACATAATATTGAAGAATTAGAAAGAATGTTAAAAATAACAAAACAATTGGATGGACCTGTTTTACTTCATGTTCTAACAAAAAAAGGTAAAGGATATAAAATTGCAGAAGAAAACCCAGACAAATTTCATGGAACTGGACCATTTGACATAGAAACAGGAAAACCAACAAAACAAAAGGATAAAGATTACTCTAAGGTGTTTGGTGATAAACTAATAGAAATGGCAAACAAGAATAATAACATTGTTGCAATAACGGCTGCTATGAGAGATGGTACAGGATTAAAAGAATTTAGTCAAAAATTCCCAGATAGATTCTTTGATGTAGGAATTGCTGAGCAGCATGCAATATGTTTAGCTGCTGGAATGGCAAAAGAAGGAATAATACCAGTAGTACCGCTATATTCATCATTTTATCAAAGAGCTTATGATCAGGTAATACATGATATTGCAATACAAAAGTTACCAGTTATTATGTGTGTCGATAGAGCAGGTATAGTTGGACAAGATCGGAGAAACTCACCAAGGAACATTAGATATGGCTTTTTTTAGATTAGTACCAAATTTAACAATAATGGCACCAAAAGATTTTAAAGAATTTGAAGATATGTTAGAATATGCAATAGAACAAAAAAAGCCAGTAGTAATTAGATATCCTAGAGGTGGAGAATCAAAAGAAAAATTTGAAAAACATGAAAAAATAGAAATGGGAAAAGCAGAAATAATAAAAAATGGAGAAGATATTACTATTATAGCAATAGGAAAAATGGTAGCAAAAGCTAAAAAAATGGCAGAAAGATTAGAAGAAAAAGATGAAAATAAAACTGTGGAAATTATCAATGCTAGATTTCTAAAACCTTTAGATAAAGAAACTATAAAAAAATCAATAGAAAAAACAAAAAATGTTATAACAATAGAAGATGGAACAATAATAAATGGTTTAGCAACAGCAGTAAAAGAACTAATAATAGATAATGAAATTAAAGATGTTAAAATTAAAACTTATGCTTATCCAGATGAATTTATTAAACATGGTGGAGTAGAAGAATTGGAGGAAATCTATGGATTTAACAGATTATAAAAGAAGAGAAGACAAAATGTGTTTATCTCAAGTTTTAGATAAAATAGAATTTTCTAAAACAAGAGAAACACTAGAATGTACTGATTTTTTAGACATGTATCAAATCTCCTTAGTAGAAAATTTTTTAAGAAAGATAAAGTTTAAAAACTATATATTATATGGTGGATATAGTGATGCAGAAAGAAAAATTCTTATTATTTTTCCAGATAAATATGATGAAAAGATGATTGAAAAAAATTATGGAAAAATGTTAAAAGTTATAAGAATAGAATTGTCAGAAGATGATTATGGAAAATATTCTCATAGAAATTATCTGGGAGGTATTGTAAAGTTAAGTTTAAACCGTGAAAAAGTTGGAGATATTTTGGTATTTGATGATGGTGCAGATATATTGGTTGTTAATGATTTTGCAGAAATTTTAAAAAAAGAATTACCATCTCTTACTAGATTTGAAAATACAAAAATATCAATTGAAGAATTATCAAACTTAAGAAAAAAGGAAATAAAAATAGAGGAAATTTCAATTATCGTTCCATCTTTAAGGCTTGATAATATTGTATCAGATTTAGCTAGAACATCAAGAAGTAAGGCTGTTCAAATAATTAACCAAGAAAGAGTTTTTGTGAATGGTCAAAATGAAACAAAGCCTTCAAAACAAATAAAATTGAAAGATATTATTACTATTCGTGGAAAAGGAAGATTTATTATAAAAGAATTTACAGGAAATACAAGAAGTGGAAGGCAGGTTATTTTAATTGAAAAATATGTATAATTTAGAAAAATTAGAATTTAATCAAATATTAAAAATATTAGAAGGCTATGTTTCAACTTATGTTGGAAAAAACATAGCCTGTACTTTAATGCCAAAAAATGATAAAAAAGAAGTAAAAAAATTGTTAAAAGAAACAGAAGAAGCGGTTAATTTGGTTTATAGAAATGGAACACCAGGTTTTTATGAAACTGACAATATGGAAGATGAACTAAAAATTTTAGAAGTAAATTCTTCACTTTCAGCAAAATCTTTACTAACTTTAAATAAAGTTTTTATACAAGCAAAAGAATTAAAAGAATATTTTGATAAAGATTTTTTAGACAAAAATCAATATGAAATTTTAAAAAATTTATTTGAAAATTTATATACAAATAATGATATTATACAAAAAGTTTCAAAATGTATAATAGATGAAAATACGATAGATGATAGAGCTTCAAGTGAATTGAATTCAATCAGAAAAAGACAAAGAAAGTTAGAACAAGATATTAGAAATAGTTTAAATAATATGATTCATTCTTCAAGATATTCTAAATATATACAAGAAAATATTATAACTATTAGAAATGATAGATTTGTAATTCCTATTAAAGAAGAGTATAGAGGAGAAGTAAAAGGGTTTATACATGATATTTCAAATGGTGGCTCAACTGTATTTATAGAACCTATTTCAGTTTTTGAAATGAACAATGAACTAAGCAAATTAAAGGCTAATGAAGAATATGAAATTGAAAAGATTTTAAGAAATTTAACTGAGTTATTTACACCATATATTGACAATATAAAAAATGATTTAAAAATAATAGGAAGACTAGACTTTATATTTGCAAAAGCAATGTATTCAAAAGATATAAAAGGTATTACACCTATAATTAGTGATGAAAAACAAATTAATTTAATAAATGCAAGACATCCTTTAATAGATAAAGAAAAAGTTGTTCCAATATCGATTAAGCTTGGAAAAGATTTTAAAATTTTATTAATTACAGGACCAAATACAGGTGGGAAAACAGTAAGTCTAAAAACAGTAGGACTATTATGCACAATGGCTTGTTGTGGGTTAAATATCCCAGCAGATGAAAAATCAGAGATATATGTTTTTGATAATATTTTTGCAGATATAGGTGATGACCAAAGTATAGCAGATTCTTTAAGTACATTTTCTTCACACATGGTAAACATAGCAGAAATTATAAAAAAAGCTACATCAAATTCATTGGTTTTAGTTGATGAATTAGGATCAGGAACAGATCCTATAGAAGGTGCAAATTTGGCAATGAGTATTTTAGACTATTTTAAGAAAAATGGAAGTTTAGTAATTGCAACTACACATTATCAGGAATTAAAACAATATGCACTTGTAAATAAGGAATATGAAAATGCTTCTGTTGAATTTAATGTAAAAGAATTAAAACCTACATATAAGTTATTAATTGGAATACCTGGGAAAAGTAATGCTTTTGAAATTAGTAAAAACTTAGGAATTCCAGAAATTATAATAGAAAATGCAAAAAATAAGATATCTAAAAATGATGTAGATATAGAAGAATTACTTAAAAATATATATATCAATAAATCAAAAATTGAAAAAGAAAAAGAAGAAATAAATAAAAAATTAGCAAATATAGTAAGTTTGGAGAAATCTTTAATACGAGATAATGAAGATTTGAAAAAACAAGAACAAGAATTAATTAATAATGCTAAAGTAAAAGCTAGAAATATTTTATTAGATGCTAAAGAAGAAGCAAATGAAATAATAAAAAAATTGAATGATGAAAATGCTAATACGAAAATTGCAAATAAATTGAGAAATGAGTTAAATAAAAAAATAAAAGAAAACTCCGTATTAAGTGATTCTTTAAAAATAGCAAATAATGAAAATCAAGAAAAAATAGAACCTAAAGATATAAAACCAAATACAGAAGTTTTTGTGAAATCTTTAAGAAAAAATGGAACAGTATTATCACATATATCTAAAGACAATGAGGTACAAGTTCAAATTGGAATACTAAAAATGAATTTAAAAATAGATGACTTACAAAAGGCTAAGTCAGAAAAAAATAATAAAGATTTAAATCAAAGATATACTAAAATTTCTAAAACTAAAAATGTTAAAACTGAAATAAATGTAATAGGGATGAATGTTGATGAAGCGGTATTTATAATAGATAAATATTTAGATGACTGTACTTTAGCAAATTTAAAAGAGATTAGAATTGTACATGGTAAAGGTACAGGAAAATTAAGAGAAGGCATTCAAGCATTCTTAAAAACAAATATGCATGTTAAGTCTTATAGAATAGGAAATTATGGTGAAGGAGAAATGGGAGTAACAGTAGTACAATTAAAGTAAATCGTTAAAATAGAATAGTTAAAAAATACTTAATAAAAATCTAAAAGAATACTTGTAAAGTATTCTTTTTTAATATAAAATAGAATAAATAAAAACAAGGAGGTTACTAATGAAAAGAAAAGAAAGTGGTATAACTTTAATCACATTAATTGTTACAATTATAGTTTTGTTAATAATATCAGGGATAACAATAGGCTCAATAACATCAAAAAAAGGAATTATAAATCAAACTAATGATGCAAAAAATTTAGCGGAAAAGGAAAGTCTTATACAAAAAATAGAAGCAGATTTGTATAATGAAAAAGTAAAGTCAGGAAAAATACCAGATAAAGATACACTAATTAATATTATAACTAAAAAAAATTATGGAACAATTAGTGAAGACAACACTAAACTTATTGTTCAAGATGAAGAATATGAAATTGAATTGAATGAAATTAGAGGATGGCAAGATGTATAAGATTGCTAAGAGGTATAAAAATATATAAAAGAACACTTGCAATGTGTTCTTTTTTGATATAGAATAAGGATATCATAAATAAAATAAAATAAATATGTGAATACTAAGAAAAATTAATTTAAAGGAGGAATTAAGAAATGAACAAAAAAACAGTAAAAGATATTGACTTGAAAGGTAAAAAAGTATTAGTAAGATGTGATTTTAACGTACCAATGGATGAACAAAGGAATATAACAGATAATATAAGAATTGTATCTGCTTTACCAACAATAAAATATTTATTAGAAAATGATTGTAAAATTATTTTATGTTCTCACTTAGGAAGACCAAAAGGAGAATTTAAAGAAGAATATTCATTAAAACCAGTAGCTAAAGAATTATCAAAACTATTAAATAAAGAAATAATAATGGCTAATGATGTAATTGGAGAAGATGCAACTTCTAAAGCAAAAAATTTAAAACAAGGAGAAATTTTATTATTAGAAAATGTAAGATTTCATAGAGAAGAAACAGATAATGACATAGAATTCAGTAAAAAATTAGCACAAATGGCTGAAATATATGTAAATGATGCATTTGGATCAGCACATAGAGCACATAGCTCAACAACAGGTGTTGCAAGTTATTTACCAGCAGTTGCAGGATTTTTAATTGAAAAAGAATTAGAATTTTTAGGAAAAGCTGTAGAAGAACCACAAAGACCATTTGTTGCTATACTTGGAGGATCAAAGGTATCAGATAAAATAGGAGTAATTGATAATCTATTAGAAAAAGTAGATACTTTAATGATTGGAGGAGGAATGGCATATACATTTTTTAAAGCACAAGGATATAATGTTGGAAATTCAATTTGCGAAATAGATAAAATAGATTTAGCAAAAGAAGCAATGGAAAAGGCTAAACAAAAGGGAGTTAAACTAATGCTTCCAATTGATACAAAAATAGGAAAAGAATTTGATGCAAATACAGAAAGCAAAACAGTAGAATGGACTCAAATCCCAAATGATTGGCAAGGACTAGATATTGGAGAGAAAACAATAGAAATGTATGCAGAGGAATTAAGAAAAGCAAAAACAGTCGTATGGAATGGACCATTAGGAGTTTTTGAATTTGAACAATTTGCTGTTGGAACAAACAAAATTGCAAAAATTCTATCAGAAATTTCAGCAACAACAATCATCGGTGGAGGAGACTCAGCAGCTGCAATAAAAAAAGCAGGCTTAGAAGATAAAGTTACACATATATCAACAGGTGGAGGAGCATCATTAGAATTTTTAGAAGGGAAAAAGTTACCTGGAATAGAAGCATTGATGGATAAATAAAAAATAAAGGAGATTAATATGAGAAAAAAAGTTATAGCGGGAAATTGGAAAATGAATATGCTTCCAAACGAAACAATAGCATTTATAGAAAATCTAGCACCACTTGTAAAAAATACTGAACATGAAATAATTCTTTGTGTACCATATACAGATTTATTTTATGCACTTTTAACAGCACAAGGAACAAATATAAAAATTGGAGCGCAAAATATGCATTTTGAAGATAAAGGAGCATATACAGGAGAAGTATCTGGAAAAATGCTAAAATCAATCAATGTAGAATATGTTATAATAGGCCATTCAGAAAGAAGACAATATTTTGGAGAAACAGATGAAATAGTAAATAAAAAAATAAAAAAAGCATTTGAAGTTGGATTGAAGCCAATAGTATGTGTTGGAGAAACTTTAGAACAAAGAGAAGAAGGAAATTGGGCAGATATTATAACAAATCAAACAGAAATAGCATTAAAAGATTTAACAGATAATCAAGTAGAAAATACAATTATAGCCTATGAACCAATTTGGGCAATAGGAACAGGCAAAACAGCAACAGCAGAAGATGCTGAAAATGCTATTTTAGAGATAAGAAATAAAATTGTTAAAATATATGGACAAGAGGTAGCAAATAGAGTTATAATACAATATGGTGGAAGCGTAAAATCAAGTAATTCTAAAGAACTATTTTCTATGCCAGATATAGATGGAGGATTAGTTGGAGGAGCTAGCTTAGAACCAGAAGAATTTAGCAAAATTTGCCAATAGTTGCCACTGGGGTCGGAGATTTTTGGCAAATAAAAAGAAAGGATGAAAAAATGAAAGATAAATTAACAATGTTAATGATATTAGATGGATTTGGAAACAATGAAAAAAAAGAAGGTAATGCTATAAAGCTTGCAAATACACCTAATTTAGATAAAATTTTAAAAAAATATCCTGTTACTGAAATAAAAACATCAGGTTTAGCTGTTGGATTACCTGAAGGTCAGATGGGAAATTCAGAAGTTGGACATACAAATATAGGAGCAGGTAGAATTGTATATCAAGAATTAACTAGGATTACAAAATCAATTGAAGATGGGGATTTCTTTTCAAATCCTGAATTCATAAATGCAATTGAAAATTGTAAAAAACATAACTCAAAGCTTCATATTTTAGGTCTTGTATCTGATGGTGGAGTTCACAGCCATGATAGACATCTATATGGTTTACTAGAAATGGCAAAAAGAAGAGATTTTGAAAATGTATATATACATTGTTTCTTAGATGGAAGAGATACACCACCTGCATCTGCTGAAAGTTATATAATAAAATTACAAGATAAAATGAATGAAAAAGAAATAGGAAAAATTGCAACAATATCTGGAAGATTCTATAGTATGGATAGAGATAAAAGATGGCAAAGGATTCAAAAAGCTTATGATGCAATGGTAAATGGTGAAGGAATAAAATGTGGAAATGCTGTAACAGCAATTGAAAATTCTTATCAAAAAGAAGTTTTTGATGAGTTTGTAGAGCCAGTGGTAATATGTAATGGAGATGAACCTGTTGCCAAGATTGAGCCAAATGATTCTGTAATATTTTTTAATTTTAGACCAGATAGAGCAAGACAAATAACTAGAGCTTTAGTAGATAAAGAGTTTAACGAGTTTGAAACAAGAAAAGATTTAAATTTATATTATGTATGTTTTACAAGCTATGATGAAACAATGCCAAATGTACATATTGCATTTAAGAAGGAACAATTAAAAAATACATTTGGAGAAGTTATAAGTAATTTAGGATATACTCAATTAAGAATAGCAGAAACAGAAAAATATGCACATGTAACATTTTTCTTTAATGGTGGAGAGGAAAAACAATATCCAGGTGAAGACAGAATTTTAGTACCTTCACCTAAAGTAGAAACTTATGATTTAAAACCAGAAATGAGCGCTTATGAAGTTACAGATAAAATTATAGATAGTATAAAAAGCGATAAATATGATGCTATAATTTTAAATTATGCAAATAGTGACATGGTGGGCCATACAGGAAATTTAAATGCGGCAATTAAGGCGGTAGAAACATTAGATGAATGTATAGGAAGAGTAGTTCCATTAATAGAAGAAAAGAAAGCTAATTTATTAATTACAGCTGATCACGGAAATTCAGAACAAATGATAGATTATAAAACTGGAGAGCCTCATACAGCTCATACAACAAATCCGGTACCACTTATTGCAATTACAGACAATGAAAAAATCAAATTAAAATCAGGAGGAAGATTAGCAGATTTAGCACCAACAATGCTTGATTTGATGAATATACCAAAACCAGAAGAAATGACTGGAACAAGTCTAATAGATAAGGGATAAGAGATATGTTAAACCACACAAAAAAAATAAAAGAAATATATGAAGTTATACAGAAAATGTTGTTTTATATGATACCAGAAAAATGGGATAAACTCTTTTTATATAGTTCAGTATTAGAATCAAGTAAAAATAAAGCATCAGGAGAATTATACTTTTATTATATTCCTAAAGGTATACTAAGAAAAAAACCTGTTAATGTATATGAAATTCCAAATAAATTTAACATTGATGAAAATGAATATTTAAAATTAGTAAAAATGTTATATGACAAAATAAAGGAATTACATGGAGAATTTATGAAATCTGAAACAGGAGATATTTGGACAAATTTAACTATCACAATACAAAATCTTAGATTTAAAGTAGAATTTAATTATGATGATTTAATTAATGATATTTATGACAGTTATGAAAGACATATAATATGGAGATACAAAAATTTAGGAATTAATCCTGAACAAATGAACAAAAAAGATAAAGAAATTATAAATAGATATTTATCTGATAATAGACCAAAAAAAAGACAAGAAGTTTATGAAGTAGGTATTTATATTAATGATATAGATAATATGGTAGCTTTTAATAATACAGAAGAATATGAAAAAGTGAATGAAGAAAGAGAAGAGAATAAAGAAACAATAATACAGGAAAATTTTAAAAGAAAAAATCAAATTTTATTTTCAAATGAAGAAAATGATTAAATAAATATAGTTATGGAGGAAGCAAAAATGATTTATTCAAAGGAATTAGAAGAAATGTGTGTAGTAAGTAAAGGGGTAGACCATGGACCAGCCCCAATACCTGAAGAAGGAAAATGGGTTCAAGCAAAAGAAATAAAGGATATTTCTGGATTAACACATGGAATAGGATGGTGTGCACCTCAACAAGGATGTTGTAAATTAACTTTAAATGTAAAAGAAGGAATTATACAAGAAGCATTGATTGAAACAATTGGATGTTCAGGAATGACACATTCAGCTGCCATGGCAGGAGAAATATTAACAGGAAAAACTATATTAGAAGCATTAAATACAGATTTAGTATGTGATGCAATAAATGTTGCAATGAGAGAATTATTTTTACAAATAGTATATGGAAGGACACAAACAGCATTTTCAGAAGGAGGACTACCAGTAGGCGCAGGTCTTGAGGATTTAGGAAAGGGTCATACAAGTCAAGTAGGAACAATTTATTCAAGTACATTGAAGGGACCAAGATACTTACAATTAACTGAAGGGTATATTGTAGAATTAGGATTAGATAAAAATGACCAAATAATTGGATATAAATATGTACATATTGGAAAAATGATGGAAAATATAAAAAAAGGAATAGAACCAATGGAAGCAATAGAAAAAGCTTCAGGAACTTATGGTAGATTTGATGAAGCAGTTAAAAAAATAGATCCAAGACAAAATTGATTGAAATAAATTATAGTACGTTTTAATATATAATCATCAATTTTAATATTAAAGTAAAAAATGGAGGAAGATGAAATGGAAGCAAAGTTTGAAAGTTATGAAAGAAGAATAGAACAAATAAAACCAGTTATGGATAAATACGGAATAAATGATTTTGAAGATGCATTAAAAATATGTACAGATAAAGGTTTTAATCCTTATGAAATTGTAAAAGGAGTTCAACCAATTTGTTTTGAAAATGCTGCTTGGGCATATACCCTAGGTGCTGCAATAGCAATAAAAAAAGGATGCGTAAAAGCGGCTGATGCAGCAAAAGCTATAGGGGAAGGATTACAAGCATTTTGTATACCAGGTTCTGTTGCAGATGACAGAAAAGTAGGATTAGGACATGGTAATTTAGCATCTATGTTGTTATCAGAAGAAACAAAATGTTTTGCATTTTTAGCAGGACACGAAAGCTTTGCAGCAGCTGAAGGAGCTATTGGAATTGCAAAGTCAGCAAATAAAGTTAGAAAAGAACCATTAAGAGTTATATTAAATGGATTAGGAAAAGATGCAGCACAGGTTATATCAAGAATAAATGGATTTACATATGTAAAAACTGAATTTGATTATTTTACAGGAAAAGTAAAAGTAGTTGAAGAAATACCATACTCAGATGGAGAAAGAAGTAAAGTTAGATGTTATGGAGCAAATGATGTTAGAGAAGGTGTAGCAATTATGTGGCTAGAAGATGTTGATATATCTATAACAGGTAATTCAACAAATCCAACAAGATTTCAACATCCAGTTGCAGGCACTTATAAAAAAGAAAGAATTGAAAATGGAAAAAAATATTTTTCTGTAGCATCAGGAGGAGGAACAGGAAGAACACTTCATCCAGACAATATGGCTGCTGGACCTGCATCTTATGGTATGACAGACACAATGGGAAGAATGCATTCTGATGCACAATTTGCCGGATCATCATCAGTACCAGCACATGTTGAAATGATGGGATTAATAGGAATGGGAAATAACCCTATGGTTGGTGCTAGTGTTGCAGTAGCAGTTGCAGTAGAAGAAGCAATGAGAGATTAAGGAAAAGTTCCTTAATCTCTCTTTAATTTTGTTAATGAATATACTGAAATAGAAATAATTACAAACATAAATATAATAAGAATATTTTTTAAACCTGCTTTAGGTAAAACTGCTGGTGGTTCAGTAAGTTTTAATTTTGGAGTTATATCAGAAGTTTTGTTTTGTTCATTATTGTTAAAATCTTTATATGTTATATCAACCTTTTCATTTGTATTTAAAATTTTTCCGACAATTGAGCTATCAAAATTTTCTTTTAATTTTAATTTGTATTGAACTGTTGCTGTTTGACCAACGGCAAGCTCTGGAATTGTCCATGTAATAGAATTATTTGTTTTATCTATACTAGCTGAAATATTTCCAATATTTGCATTACTTACATAAGCAAAATCAAAATTATTAACAATTTCTTTTGGGAAGTAATCTACAATTGTAATATCTTTATATGAACCAGATTGTGGTATTAATGAATCATATATATTTGAAATTGTTGATTGTATTTTATCATCAGTTATATAATAGAAACTTCCTGCTGTTGGATTTGCTGTTGTTCCAAAAATATCTTCAATTATTGATTTATATGTTTTTTGATTATCCTCTCCATCTTTAAATCTACTAGCATATGAATCTTCATTATCAATTCCAGTTAACATAGTTATCAAATTAATATTACTATTAGCAATTTCTTGTAATTTGTTTTTTGTTTTTGTGATTACATCATCTGAAAAAGGAAATTTATCATAATTTATTGCAACATTTGGAACACCATCTGTTAAAACAATCATATATTTATTATTATCTTCAGATGAAAATTGTTGAGCTCCAAGAGCTAATCCAGATTCTAAATCTGTCATTGTTCCATTTGCAATAATGCTATCCATTGCAGTTGTTAAAGCTCCTGCATCTGCACTTAAAGTAGAAACTAAAGTTGCATCTTCAATTGTACCCATTTTACTTGAGTCTGTATTTGTTGAAAAACTAACAATTCCAATTTTTAATTTTGTATTATCTTTTAAAAGATTTGTTACTAATGTTTTTGCTGAACTATATATCATGTCCTTTCTAATTTCTCCTGTAGAAGTTTCATGAGTCATACTTTCAGAATTATCAAGAACTAAAACAATTTCTCCGGTAGGTTTATTTGCAATTTCTTCATTTGTTATTTGCAATTGTAATGTTACCTCTTTGTTTTGCAAATCCTTTGATATTAATCTTTTTTCAAATTTTGAATTTACTCCAATTGGTATAGTACATATTGGTTCTTCAACTACTTCCATAGTTACTGTACTATAAGAAGCAAGTGAAATGTTTGTAATTAAAATTAATAGTAAAAATAGTGTTATAAAAATTTTTTTCTTCATTTTTTCCTCTCCTTAATATTTAAAAATAAACTTACATACTATATTTTATCACAAATAAAAAAAAATACAACATTTTTTATCTAAAAAAACAAAAAAGTATTGAAAAAAAAGTATTTTTATGATAATATTTATAGCAATAATTAAATATTAGCCAATTAAAAAGCAAAGTATATATATTTAAAAATATTAAAAGAGAAAGTGGTCTTGGCTGGAAGCCACTAATATTGATATATAGAAATTTCACTTTTTAGGTCTTTTCTTGAAAAAACAAGTAGAGAAAAGCGGTTGCTCCGTTAAAGCTATAATGAGGTTAGTAAAAAAACTAATAAATTTAGGTGGTACCACGGAATCTAAATCCATTTCGTCCTATATAATAAGGATAAATGGATTTTTTTAGTGTAAAAAAGAAAGGAAGGATAGAAATTGAAAGATGAAATTTTAAAAATCAAAGAAAATTCACTAAAAAGTATAAAAAGTTGTGAGGATTTAAATGACTTAAACAATTTAAAAGTGAGATACTTAGGAAAAAAAGGTGAATTAACATTAGTATTAAGAAAAATGGGAAATTTATTACCAGAAGAAAGGCCTGTCATAGGGAGTTTAGTAAATGAAGTAAGAGATGAACTTAATAGTTTAATTGAGGAAAAAGAAAAAGAATTAAAAAGAAAAGAACTTTTAAAAAAGATAGAAACTGAAAATATTGATGTAACAGAGCCTAGCAAAAAAGTTAGTTTAGGTTCATTACATCCAATAACACAAATAATAGATGAAGTTTCAGAAATTTTTTTAGGAATGGGATATGAAATTGCAGATGGACCAGAGGTTGAAAAAGCAATATATAATTTTGACAAATTAAACACACCTCCAGATCATCCTGCGAGAGATATGCAAGATACATTTTATATTACAGATGATATAGTATTAAGGAGTCAAACATCACCTGTTCAAGCAAGAGTTATGGAAAAAACAAAACCACCTATAAAAATAATATGTCCTGGAGCTGTATATCGTTCAGATAGTGTAGATAGCACACATTCACCAGTATTCCATCAAATTGAAGGTTTGGTTGTAGATAAAAACATTTCTATGACAGATTTAAAAGGAACATTAGAAATGTTTGCAAAAAAATGCCTAGGAGAAAAAACAAAGGTAAGATTTAGACCACACCATTTCCCATTTACAGAACCAAGCGCAGAAGCAGATGTATCATGTTTTGTTTGTGGAGGAAAAGGTTGTAAAGTATGTAAAGGTGAAGGCTGGATAGAATTATTAGGATGTGGAATGGTTCATCCAAATGTATTAAAGAACTGTGGAATAGACCCAGAAGAATATTCAGGATTTGCATTTGGATTTGGAGTAGAAAGAATAGCAATGGCTAAATTTGGAATAGAAGATATGAGGTTGTTATTTGAAAATGATGTTAGGTTTTTAAAACAATTTTAAATTTCAACCAAGGGGACGGTCCTTTTGGTTGGAAAAAAATTGTAAAGAAAAAATTAATATGTTCAACCAAAAGGACCGTCCCCTTGGTTGAAAAGGAAGGAAGAGTAAAATGAAAGCAAGTATAGAATGGTTAAAAGAATATAGTGATATAGATATAGATACTGTACATTTGGGAGATATTTTAACAATGACAGGTTCTAAAGTTGAAACTATAGAACAAAAAGGAAATGATATAAAAAATGTTGTTGTTGGAAAAATATTAGAAATAAAAAAACATGAAGATTCTGATCATCTTCTAGTAACTAAAGTTGATATTGGTAATGAACAGGTGCAAATTGTAACAGGTGCAAATAATATAAAAGAGGGAGATGTTGTACCTATTGCAAAAGATGGTTCTAGCTTACCAGGTGGTATTAAAATAAAAAAAGGAATGTTAAGAGGTATAGAATCTTGTGGCATGATGTGTTCTATTGGAGAATTAGGATTAGATAAATCTGATTACCCAGAGCAAAATGAGAATGGAATAATGATTTTACCTAATTATTATGAAAAAGAATTAGGTAAAGATATTGTAGAAGTTTTAAATTTAAAAGAAGATATTATAGATTTTGAAATTACACCTAATAGGCCTGATTGTTTATCAATAGAAGGGTTAGGAAGAGAAACTGCAGTTTCTTTAGGTAAAGAATTCAAAAATCCTAGAAAAAATATAGATGAAATGGATGTTGAAAATAAAAAAGAAATTGAAGGTTTAAATGTTGAAATTAAAGCACCAGATTTGTGCTATCGTTATATAGCAAGAGTTGTAAAAAATGTAAAAATTGGTCCATCTCCAGACTGGATGAAAAGAAGATTAAAAGCTTGTGGTGTGAGAAGTATAAATAATATAGTAGATATAACAAACTATGTAATGTTAGAAATGGGTCAACCAATGCATGCATTTGATATAAATTCAATTGAAGGAAAGCATATAACTGTTAGAAGAGCTAAAAATGGAGAAAAGATAACAACTCTTGATGAGCAAGAGAGAAAATTAAATGAAAACAATTTGGTGATAGCAGATGATAAAAAGGCTGTTGCAGTTGCAGGTGTTATGGGAGGTTTAAATTCTGAAATAGAAGAGAATACCAAAACTGTTGTATTTGAATCAGCTGTATTTAATGGTGGAAGCATAAGAAAGACTGCTAAACAATTAGGGTTAAGAACTGAAAGCTCATCTAGATTTGAAAAAGGTTTATCTTCTGAAAATGCAATAAGAGCTATAAATAGAGCACTAGAATTAGTAGAAAAAACAGGAGCAGGAGAGATTGTTGATGGAAAGATAGACATATATCCAACAAAACAAAAAATAAATAAAATTAAATTAGATGCAGAAAAGATAAATAATTTGTTAGGAACAAATATATCAGAAAAAGAAATGATAGATATATTAGAAAAATTGGAAATAAAGGTTGAAAATAATTATGCTATTGTTCCATATTTTAGAATGGATTTGGAATATTTAGCAGATTTAGCAGAAGAAGTTGTTAGATTTTATGGTTATGATAAATTAGAAACTACATTAATAAAAGCAGAAACAACACTTGGAGTTAGAAATAAAGAGCAAAATATAGAAGAAAAAATAAAAAATATTCTTGTTAATAGTGGTTTATCAGAAATTTATACTTATGGTTTTGTAAGTGAACAAGATTTAGAAAAAGTGAAAATAGATAAGGAACTAATAAAAAAATCAATATCTATTATGAATCCATTAAGTGATGAGTATAAACTAATGAGACCTACAACAGTACCAAGTATGTTGCAAACATTGTCATTAAATTTAAACAAAAAGAACCAAAATGTGAAATTATTTGACATATCTAGAAACTATAAAAATGAAAAAGGAGAAGTTGAAAAAGGAGAAATACCATTACAAGAAAATATTTTAACAATAGGAATGTATGGAGATGATGTAGACTTCTATAGTTTTAAAGGAATAATAGAAAATGTGCTAGAGGTTTCTAACATTAATAAATATGAAGTGGAAAAAGAAACAAAAAATGCGGTATATCATCCTGGAAGATGTGCAAATATAAAGGTTGGTATAGATGTAATTGCGACAATTGGAGAGGTTCATCCAGAAGTACTTGCAAATTATGATATAGAAAAAAGGGTATATTTAGCAGAAGTAAATATAAGTAAAATTGTAAAATATTCAAGAGCAGATAAAAAATATGTAGAAGTTGCAAAATTCCCAGCAGTTGAAAGAGATATTGCAATTGTTGTTGATGAGGCAATAGAGGTAGGTCAAATTGAAAAATTGATAAAAAATAAAGCTAAGAAAATATTAGAAAGTATAAAATTATTTGACATTTATAGAGATGAAAAAATAGGAAATGGAAAGAAAAGTGTGGCATATAATTTAATATTTAGAGATAATAAAAAGACTTTAAGTGATGAAGAAATTAATAATGTTATGAAGTGTGTGATGGATGGATTAGAGAAAAAATTAGGAGCAGAGCTTAGAGGAGTATAGTAAAAAAAATTAAAAAAACACTGTCAATCATTTTTGAAAATGTCTTAAAATTTTTTATTTATTAGCACTAAATTTTTATTTAGTGCTAATATTTTATGCGACATTTTCTAAACGATGTTTTTGATTTTTTACGAAATCTTCAAATACTTTGCTTTTCCACGGATGAGTCATTTTCGGAATATATACTTTTCTTTCTTTTGTTTTCTCTATTTCATCAAAATTCTCTGATTTTGCTTGTACTTCTGATATTTCTTCTAATGCAAATACTGAATTATCTACTGTTGCATATAAATTTCCATCAAATGCTTTTATTACAATACATTTTGTGCCTTTGTTAAAATATATTGGAGTGCCTGTTCTGTTTATAAATCTGTAATAATGCTTGTTATATTTTATTGAATGTCCACTATCAACCACTCTTTTAAACAATATTGCTAATATAAGATTTATTTTTTCATTACTTGGTTGATTTTCAAATACAGATTTGTTATTATTAATACATAAAGCGAATTTATCATTAAATCGTTTTATGTATGTACTTAAGAATTCGTTGGCTTCATCAATGGTACTGATTTGAGCCAATCTAAGCTCTTGTGGAAGTCTTTGTTGTAATGTTTGAAAAAGTCTTTCTACTCGTGGCTTAAATTCTGGTACAGAACTTGTTTCAATATGTATGCCTAATTGTTTACAAGCATAAGCATACTGTGTGAAAGTATCTTCCTCAACCTTAGAAGATGCTTTCTTTTTATATTCAAAAACTGTTCTTTTATCTGTTTTAATTAAATATGGGATTCCATATTTTGTTAAAATTTGATGTGTTATGTTGTAATAGCCATTTAATGTTTCTTCTTTATCAAAATATAAACCTACAACTTGACCTGTTGCATCATCTATTGCCGCATGAAGAGCGGTTTTTGTTTTTCCAAACCATAAATGAATACATGCATCCATTTGTAATTCCTCTCCAAAATATTGACATCTTGGTTGTCTTGGATGCGCATCTTCAACTGCTACCATTTTTGCTTGTATATTTGCTTTTTCTGTATTATTTTTTGCTTGTTGTTGTTCCTTTAATAATTGCTTTCTAAATTTTTTTCTTGTTGATTTATGTGTCCTTGGGGAGAATATATATCTATCTCTTAAAATTGTT
>AUXO010961499.1_pt1 | contig 25330 bp, 30 predicted proteins | sample 768731 | NCBI WGS metagenome assembly AUXO01 (sample SAMN02715735, study PRJNA202380) | gut metagenome | biome: sheep rumen | host: Ovis aries | place: New Zealand: Palmerston North | reverse complement strand
AAATATAAGTATTAAAAAGGGCTGTGAAACCCTAATTTTTAAAAGTTAGGTTTTTTCACAGCCCCTTTATTTTTTTGAATTTAATTTCAATAATTTTTTATAAAAACATTTTCAAAAGAATATAATTCTATATTTTATTGAAAAAACGACTTATTAGGTATATAGTAGGATTATCATATTATGAAAGAGGATGATTCAAATGCTTATGGCTACAAAAATCGAGGCTTTTGAAATTCTATTTCCAGTAGGTATTATTTTGCTTCTTGCAAAAATACTTGGAGGATTTGCTAAAAAAATTGGGTTACCACAGGCAGTAGCTATGCTACTTACAGGTATTATAATTGGATTATTTGCCTTAATTCCTGGAGTTGATGAATACTTTGTTACAGATGATGGAGTAGCAGGTATTAGATTTATTGCAGAAATAGGAGTAATCCTTATAATGTTTAGTGCTGGTCTTGGTACTGATTTAAAACAAATAAAGGCAGTAGGAAAGGCAGCTGCGTTTATTACTGTTTTAGACGTAGTATTATGTATAATATTTGGATATATTGTATCAGGATTATTCAATGGATGGACTGGTACTACATCATTTGGTGTAGATGATGCAGGAAATCCTATTGAAGTAAAGAAGATGTGGAGTAATCTATTCTATGGAGTAATATTATCAGCTACATCTGTTTCAGTTACAGTTGCGACATTAAAGGAGCTTGGAAGATTAAATTCAAAGATTGGTACATGTATTATTAGTGCGGCTATTCTTGATGATTTAATTGGAGTTATTATTTTATCAGTTGTATTATCTATGTCTGGTTCATCAGCAGGTGCTGATTCTGTTACAGCTGAGCCATTATCTAAGCTTTTATCTCACATAATGCCAAATACAGCTGCTGATATAATATCAGTTATATTACTCACATTATTATTCTTTGCGTTTGTGTTTGGAGTGGGATTTGTTGTACGTAAGATATTTACTCATCTAGAGACTAAATATCCACACCATAGAAGACTTCCTATTTACGGAATTGGATTCTGCTTTATAATGGCTTTCTTCTCACAATTCCTATTTGGAATTGCAGATATCACAGGAGCTTATTTTGCAGGACTTATTCTTGCAGGGCGTTCATCAAGCCAATATGTTGAAAGAAGAACAGATATTGCATCCTATATTATATTTACACCAGTATTCTTTGCAAAAATTGGTATAACAACAGACTGGAAGGCATTTGCTTCAAAGGAATTCCTTGTATTTATGGGATTTGGACTATCATTAGTTCTTGCAGGAATACTTGGAAAATTTATTGGAGCTACAGTTGGATGTAAGACTAATGGATATACAATGAAGGATTCAGTAAGATGTGGTATGGCTATGACTGTACGTGCAGAGGTTTGTCTTGTATCTGCTCAAAAGGGAATAGATGCAGGAATTGTAGATCCAAAGATTCAAGTATTCTTAATGGTATTAATTATGGCAACATCATTTGTTGTACCATTACTTTTAAAGGCATCATATAAGAATGAGGATCCAGCAGATACACCAAAGGCATCACCAGCTCAAGCACAGCTAGTGCTTGATCGTGTAGATGTTTATAAGGCTACTCATGGTGTATTAGAGGATGAGGAGGATTTACCAGATCTAAGTAGTAGATATGGTCCAAATGATTATTATTAAAATATAAAGCCCACATGGGCTTTTTATTTTTATTATTTATTTTTTTAATTCAATATAATATAATTTAGATATTGGAGGATTCTATGGAACAAGAGAATAAATACACATCAGTTTTTATGTATCAGGATGTATCAAAGCCTGATTTGATAGAGTTTAAGAAGAATTATAAATATAAAAAGGATAAGAATGATATATTATTTTATTTATCATTTCCAATAATAGTTTTAGGAGTAATATTATTATTTTTTACAGCAGGGGGAATAATATTAGTTCTTGCGGGTATTGCCTTACTTGCATGGAGGCTTGGTAAGATAAATTCTAAAAAGGATTTAGATTTCTTAGATAAGTATGAAAAGTATTTATTAGAAAATGCTAAAAAATATGAGGGAGCTATTTCTAATAGCGCCATATATCCAACATATTATTTTATAGATAATAAGGCTAAAAGATTTAGGTTTATGTATCAGGACAAGGTATATGTTGATATTCCATATGATGAAATTGTATCATTTGATATTTTAAATGATAAAACATTGTCTCAATATAAACGTCTTCCTGAACAGCCAAATCCTACAATTAGATCATATATTTTAAGAATTAATTGTAAGAGTGGAAGAAGTATAGAGATAGGATATTCTAATACTAATAAGCTTATAAAGCTTCGTAATAGCTTTGTATATCAACAGTTCGCAAATACTATTTCTATTAATAAGCTATGCGCATTATTAGAACGTATTATTTTAAAGAATAGAGCGTAAAAAAGGGGTTAAACCCCTTTTTAATTTATAAAGCCATCCTCTTCATATAATGCTAATTCTTTATAGTATTTCTTGTCAATAGATATATGATAATGAGTACATTCCTCTAAATATAGCTTTTCATATATTGTGGCCTTTTCTTCAATCAAGTGACATATTTTTTGATCCTTATATGGAATGTTTAGCTTAAGCTCTATCATATATGGTGAAGTTTCTTGATAAATAAAATCTAAAAGCTTATCCACATTAAGGTTTGTCTTATTAGAATATGGAAGGGATTCTACACCTTCAACTATTAGGTTTTTATTTTCTAATAAATCATATTTATTAAGTAGAAGAAGCATTTTCTTATCTAATGCTCCAACCGCATCAAGCATTTTAAGTGTTATTTGATATTGCTCGTTGAAGTATGGAGAGGAGAAATCTATTACATTTATTATTAAATCAGCATTTCTTATCTCCTCAAGAGTTGAACGAAATGATTCAACAAGAAGAGATGGAAGCTTTGATACAAATCCTATTGTATCAGTTAGAAGGAATTTATGCTTCTTATAATTTATTTGTCTAATTCTTGTATCAAGGGTTGCGAATAGTTCGTCTTTGGCATAAACCATTTTTTCACTATCCCCACCACTTACCTCTATAAGCTTATTCATTGTAGTGCTTTTTCCAGCATTTGTATATCCTACAAGAGCTACAATAGGTATATCATTTGAGGCTCTTTTTTCAGCAGATTGAGCCTTTCTATTCTTAATTTCAATAAGCTCCTTATTATATCTTGATATACGTCCTGCAATCTGACGACGTGTAAGCTCCTGATTTGTTTCTCCACTACCTTTAGAATGAAGACCTCCTCCTGATGCTCCTTCACGTGATAAATTACGCTGCATAAGACCAATACGTGGCATGTCATATCTAGCTCTTGCGATATTAAGCTCAAGTATTGCCTCTCTTGATTTTGCTCTTTGCTGGAATATATCAAGTATTACTGATGTTCTATCCATAATATCTATATCAATTATTTGGCTTATATGCTTAAGCTGTACCGGAGTTAGCTCATCATCAAATACAATGGCGTCTACCTCCTGTGATATTGCCATATCCTTTATTTCAAAAATTTTACCACTACCTGTATAGTATTTTACATCAGGTCTATCTAGTGCTTGATATATTGAAGAAGTGATTGAAACACCTATGCTTTGGCATAGGTTTTCCATTTCTTTTATTCTATATTCAATGTCATAATAGTCATTTTTTGTTTTTAATAAAACAAGGATAGCCTTCTTCACGTATATCACCTTAGTGATATTATATCATTAAATTTTAAATAAAGTTTTCTAATATGTAGAAATTTTAAAGAGGTTTGTTATATAATAGATATATGATATTGGTGGGTGAAAGAATGATATTAAATGCTTTTACACAATACTTTGCCGATAATGTGTGGCTACAAATAGTCTGTGAGGCCTATTTTCTACTTATGATTGGTATTGCTATTGCGCAGTTTGTTTTTAAAAATAAAAGAGCACTTGATTTAGTAACAATTAACATGATATTTGCGTTAATTGCTGCTTTTTCATGGTATGTTGATTTAAGAATTTCAAAGTGGGTATTCCTTTATTTATCATTAGGTACACCTGTGTTTATTGTTACAATTCTTGCTCCTGATTTACGTCGTATTATTTCTATTAAGAATAAGGATGATAGAAGAGAGGTAGATGTAACATCATCTGCTCAAACTAAGGAATCAATTATTGATTCTGTTCTATATCTTTCAGCAAGAAAGATAGGAGCCTTAATTACAGTTGAAAAGAATATTTCTCTAGACCAATATGCAGAAAGAGCTATTCAGCTTAATTCTGATGTATCTAAGGAATTATTAATTCAAATATTTACACCAAATACACCTCTACATGATGGAGCTGTTATCATTCGTGGAAATAAGGTTAGATGTGCAGGAGCATATTATGTTCTTGCTCAGCAACGTATCGAGGATAAAACAACAGGTTCACGTCATAGAGCTGGTATTGGTATTTCAGAGGTTTCAGATGCCTTAACTATTATTGTTTCAGAGGAAACAGGTAATATTTCTCTTGCGATTGAAGGAGTATTAATGAAGGCTAATGAGCGTGAAAAGATTCAAGAATATTTGGATATGTTCTTAAAGTAGGAGGTATAATATGAAAGCATTCTTAAAATTATTATTTTCCCCTATTTGGTTTTTATTTGAGCATAATGCACATGAAAAGGTAGTAGAGGAAAAGACTGGAGCTATTAAATATGTTATTGTAACTATTGCAGTAGCTGTTGTTATTATACTTGTATATTATGTATGGGGTGAATTACTATGAAATACGCAGAAGTAATATGCGCATTAATAATGTCAATAATCCTATTATCAGTTTATATTACACAATCTATTATTGAAAGAAGAATTCTAAAGGGTAGATTAATTCTAGCTTTTGTGTGTACAGGACTTATGACTTTAGCATTATGCTTAAGTGATATTATATCAGAGCATAAGTCACTAGAATATACAAAGGAAGGAGTTACTATTGCGGTATATGTAGTAGTAGGTATGGCCTTTTTTAAGACTATAGCCGCAGCTACATCACGTTCTCATCTTGAAAGTGAGTTTATTAAATCCTTAGAGAATGATAAGATTTTTGTTCTACTTGATAGAAAGGAAAAGATTAAGCAAATATCATCTAATCTATGTAAGCTTGCTTCTATTGAAAAGGGAGACGCAATAGGTAAGAGATTTTTTGATTTTATTTCTAATAACTTCGTTTTAATTTCACTTAATGATACTCAAATAAAGATGAGTAAGGTTAAGGAGCATTTTAGAGCTTGGGCTGAGGAATGTAAGGAAGGAGATACATGTAAAAGAGAATTCCTTGTATCATCAAAGGATGGTAAGGATACTAATGTTTTAAATTTTACAGATAATCCTATTTTCAAGGCTTCAAGATATACAGGACATTTACTTATTGGTGATTTAGATGATGAGGCATCTATGCTTAACGCACAGCGTAAGCTTAGTGATAAAACATCAGAGCTTGCGAATGTTAAAGCTCGAATGAGAGCCTTATTTGATATTACTAAGGAATCAATATTCTATTATAATATTGATGAAAATTATGTATGGGGTAATGATGCATTTGTACATGATTTAAATGTAAATGGTAATACAATTGCTCGTGCCGATTTTGAGCATTATATTCATCCTGATGATATGGCATTTTATCGTAAGGCTATATCAGGTCTTACAGAGGCTAAGCCAGCATATGATGTAAAATATAGATTTAAAACAGGTGCTAATTATCAATTTGTTCATGAGAGAGGAAAAAGAATTTTCCAAAAGGGTGCAGATGATGAGATAGCAGGTACAATTGAAATTGTAAATGATAAGCATTTTGAGCATAGTGATATGCCACTTCTTGATTCTATTAAGGATGAGGCACAAATGTATGCGGATATTGAAACATCACTTCGTGAGGGATATCCTTTTGAAATTGCGATGTTCAAGCTTACTAACCTACCTGAGATAAATAAAGAGCATGGACGTTCCATTGGTAATATGGTTTTAGGTGAATATGTAAAGGCTATTAATGATAAGCTTGTAAATGATGGTATGATTTATCGTATATCAGGTCTTGATTTTGTCATTGTTGTAAATGACGGAAGAAAGATGAGCTTACTTCGTACAATGCTTGAAAAGGGAATTCTTACTGCAAGTGCTATGGATTACGGTGGAATTCATTTAGATATTAAGGCTAATTATGGAGTTGCATTCTACAATGAATGTAGAAATGCAAAGGAGCTAGTTCAGGCTGCTGAGCGTGCACTAAATATGTCGCTTCTTCCAAATTATAATGTAGACTATGTCTTCTATAGTGACATTAAGTAAGAAGGAGCTTCGTAAGAGCCTATTAAATAAAAGAGACACTCTTAAGGATGTCTCTTTATCCATAGTTAGGGCTATTATTGATTCCAAAATACTTGATAAATATAATACAATAGGTATTTATTATCCCCTAAAGGGAGAAATAAATCTTTTACCACTTGTGGATTATTATAAGGATAAAAGCTTTTGCTTTCCAAAAACAGAGGATACTATATCATTTTATATGGAAAATGATTTGACTAATTTTAGTGAGAAAAGGTTTCATGTTCTTGAGCCTAATTCAAATAATCTTATCGCAAGAGATGATATAGAATGCTTTATTGTACCCTGTGTTGGTATTACAAAGGATAGACAAAGAATTGGATATGGTAAGGGCTATTATGATAGATACCTTATGGGATATAAGGGACTTAAAATTGCAGGTATATATAAGGAACTAAACAATATAGATTTTAAATGTGATGATTATGACCTGGTATTAGACTATGTATTTGAGGGGTGATGTTTATGTTTAGTGTAATAATTCCTATGGCTGGGTGTGGTGTACGCTCAGGGCTTAAGATGAATAAAGCATTATGGGAGCTAAATGGTAAGCCACTTTTTATGCATAGTGTTGATATGTTTAAAAAATATGATTGCGAAATTATTTTAGTATGTAGCAAATCTGATATTAAAGAGGTTAGGGAATATACAGATTTAAAAATTGTTTTAGGAGGTTCTTCTAGAGCAGAGTCTGTATATAATGGTATATCTAATGCATCTAATAGCTTATGTCTAATACATGATGCGGCAAGACCCTTCTTAGATGATAATATGATTACATCAATACTTGATGCGATGAAGGATAATAAATGCGCATATGTTGGTATAGAAGCTATAGATACTATAAGAAATATTAATGGTGGAGTTGTTGATAGAAATAATTTAGTCTTAGTACAAACACCTCAGGCCTTATATAAGGAGGATTATATTAAGGCATATGAAATGTCATTGAAGGATAATTTTGTGTTAACTGATGATATTTCATATCTTGAAAAGTATCTAGGATATAAGCCAAAGCTTATAAAGGGTAATAGATTTAATATGAAGCTTACAACCCCTGAGGATTTTAAGCTTGCTGAAATTGTTGGAGGTATTAAATGATAAGAGTTGGTCATGCATGGGATACTCATAAATTAGTAGAAGGAAGAAAGCTTATACTTGGTGGTGTTAGGGTTGATTCACCTATAGGTCTTTTAGGGCATAGTGATGCGGATGTTGTATTACATGCGGTAGCTGAATCATTTCTTGGAGCTTTAGCATTAGGAGATCTTGGTACATTTTATCCAGATAATTCAAAGGAAACTTTAGATATGGATTCTAAAATTATATTAAAGGAATGCTATCAAAGGGTTATAGATAATGGATATAGGGTTAATAATATTGATCTTACAATATATAGCCAAGATATAAGAATATCTCCTATAAGGCAAAGAATTAGAGAAAGTATTGCATCTCTACTAGCTCTTAATATAGACCAGGTATCAGTTAAAGCTACTACCTGGGAGAAGATGGGCTTTGTTGGAAGAGGAGAGGCTATTGCCTGTGAGGCAGTATGCCTTGTTGAAGGTATTTTACCAAATAAAAGTGGAAGAAAATTAATGGAGAATAGATAATGAAGTGGTTGGTTGATTTAATTAAGGGATTTTTAATGGGTGTATCTAATATAATCCCTGGCTTTAGTGGTGGTACTATGGCTGTTATTTTAAAGGTTTATGATAGACTTATTTTTGACCTTTCAGATATAACAAAGCATCCAATAAAGGCTATTAAGGATTTAATATTTATTGGTATAGGATTACTTATAGGAATGGTATTTGCAATGTTTACTATTGTATTTCTTCTGGAGAAATTCCCATTTCCAACAATTATCTTTTTTGTAGGACTTATTATAGGATGCCTTCCTCAAATGTTTATGCAATCATATGAGGCAAAGAAGAGTAAGCTTGATTATCTATGGATAATTCCAGGACTTGCACTTATAATAATTATTCCACTTCTAAACGCAGGAGATGCAAAGCTTGAGATATCATTTACAGCATTATTGCTTGTCTCTATTATGGGTATTGTATCAAGTGCTTCAATGGTTATACCAGGATTATCTGGTTCACTAACATTAATGGCATTTGGATATTATACATTAATTCTTACATCAGGTACTGATTTGATGAAGGGATTATTTGATGGAACTAATGTATGGGATGAGCTTATTGTAATGGTTGTGTTTGCTCTTTCATGTGTGATTGGAGTATTACTTATTTCAAAGCTTATGGGTATTTTATTAAAGAGATGGAAGGGCGCAGTATATTTCTTTATTTTTGGATTGATTCTTGGTTCACCATTTAGTATTATTTGGGCAGCTTGCCATAATGATGACTATGACATTAATTTCAAATCCCCTGGAATGTGGTGTGCAAGTGATATTTGTTTAATTATCGGATGTCTATTACCTTTAATGGTAAGATTTATTGAAAAGAAAATGAATGAGAAAAAATTAATAACAGATTCTACATCACAAGAGGAGATTACTAGTGATACAGCTGAAGAACTAGAGGAGCAATAAAGCTCCTCTTTTACTAGATATAAAATATTTTCTTTATTAAAAAAACTATGATATAATGTTATAGGTGGTATTATGGTTATTAAAACAAAGAAGGGCTTCTATGAGGTTTTAAAAAACGTTAGAGATGCCTTAAACGTTGAAAAATTTGAAGAAGCATATTTAGAGGAATACTACGATACTTATGAGTATATTGTTGGTGATATTGCATCAGAAATATTACGCCTTAAGGGATTTAATAAGGCTGATGGATCATTTAATACAATTCCAGAGTATTTAGCAGAATCATGTGTATACAAGTGTGCATTTTTTATTCTAAGAAGAATAAATGAGGATGAATATAATAGACTACTAGAATATTATAAGAATAATCCTAATAAAAATCTTACAGTAGGAGATGACCACGTAGATCCAATGGAAAAGGTTAATTATGATAAGGAAGGCCTTGTATTAGAATCTACAAAGAAGAATACACCAAATATCGTTTTAGATATGAATAGAATTAATAAGGTTAAAATATTCCCACTTCCTGATGATTTAAAGGATGATAAGGAGGATATTAGAGACTTTAGAAGAGGAAATAGTAATCATTTCCAAAATAATAATAGCCAGAATAAAAATCAAGGTCAAAGATTTAATAATAATAATAATCAAAATGGCCAGGGTAAGCCTTTAAATCAAAAGAGCTTTAATAATAATCAAAGAGATAAGAATAATAACCAAAATAGACCTAATAACCAAAAGGGCCAAAATATGAATAATAGTTCATTTAAGAATAATAATAATCACCATAGAAATAAGAATAATAAGGGTGGTGCCTCTAATGGACAATAGAGTAAGAGAAATAATAGATCAAATTGAAGAAATCCTAAATAAGATTAGACCATATATTAATGGTGAAGGTGGAGACCTTGATTTCTTAGGATATAAGGATGGTGTTGTATATCTACAAATGCTTGGAGCATGTGCAGATTGTGGATATATTGACCAAACCCTAAATGAAGGAATTGAAGAAATGCTAAAGGAAGAAATTCCTGAGGTTATAAAGGTTGTTAATGTTGAGGATTTAAATAGTCCATTGTTAGATGATGTGGAGAGATAATATGAAAATTGATTTTAAATATGCCAAAGGATTATATACTAATGAAGAAATGCTTGATGCTAAAAAAGAGGTTTTAGCATCTAAAAAAATATTAGATTCTAAAACAGGAGCAGGAAATGACTATCTTGGTTGGCTAACACTTCCATCAGATTATTTAAAATCAGATGAGCTTAATAAGGTATTAGTTGCATCAGAAAAGATTAAGAAGGAATCAGATGTTTTAGTTGTACTTGGTATTGGTGGTTCATATCTTGGAGCTAAGTCTGCAATTGAACTTTTAACAAAATATTTTAATGATGGTATGGAAATTATCTTTGTTGGTAATTCAATGTCATCAACATATATTTATGAGGTTTATAATAGAATAAAGGATAAGGATATTTCCTTAAATATTATTTCAAAGAGTGGATCAACTACAGAAACATCTGTAGCTACACGTCTATTCTTAAATATTCTAGTTCAAAAGTATGGAGATAAGGCATATGATAGAGTATATGCTACAACAGATCTTAATAAGGGAATTCTTCATGACCTATGCCAAAAGAAGGGTATAGAGATGTTTGAAATAAGAGATGATATTGGTGGAAGATATTCTGTTTTAACAGCAGTAGGATTACTTCCTATGGCAGTTGCAGGTATTGATATTAAGGCTGTATTAAATGGAGCCTTAGAAGCACAAAGTGATTGTAAGAATGAAGATTCATTAGCACTTTCATACGCAACATTCCGCTATATGATGTATAAAAAGGGATATGAAATTGAAATTCTTTCATCATTTGAGCCAAAGATGAGAGGATTCATTGAATGGTATAAGCAGCTTTATGCTGAATCAGAGGGTAAGGATAATAAGGGACTATTCCCTACTGGAGCTATATTTACAACAGACCTTCATTCAATTGGTCAAATGATTCAGGATGGTAAGAGAAATATCATTGAAACAATTGTAAAAATAGATGAGCCTGAAAATGAGGTTCTAGTACCAGAAATGGAAGATAATCTTGATAAGCTTGATTTTCTAAAGGGAATGAAGATATCTGAAATAAATAATAAGGCCTTAATAGCTACAGCACTTGCACACCATGATGGTGGTGTACCAGTAGCTACATTAGAGCTTTCAAGGCTTGATTATAAAAATTATGGATATATGGTTTATTTCTTTATGTATGCCTGTGGACTTAGTGCATATTCTATTGGAGTAAATCCATTTAATCAGCCAGGTGTTGAATCATATAAGAAGAATATGTTTGCATTGCTTGGTAAACCTGGATATGAGGAGTTAGCGAAGGAAATTAATAAATTATTGGAGGAAAACTAATTTATGTTATTATTCGGGAAGACTGGAACATATGTTCAAATTAATTTAATTCTATTAGCATCTATTATTATATTTGCACTTCACATGTATTTTATAATTAAATATATGCTAAAGGTTTATTATTATGATAATGTTAAGGCTGAGAAGTATGTTGCATATGCAGGGTATTTTGGAGTTGCCGCAATGGTATTACAGTTTATATTTGGTACTGTAGCTTTAGAAAATGATATAGTAGAGCTAGAGCATTCATATATTGGTCTTGTAATAGGTCTATTAGCGTTTGCCGTTATTCCATTCCTTGTCATTACAGATATTAAACAACAAAAATGGATTAAAAATCTATCTGCGGCTGATCAAAAGAAATATAATATTTCATTAAAGGATAGAATGCCTTTAATTATAGTTATATCAGCACTATTAGTAATATCATTTGCTTTATTTGGATTTGTAATAGAGGGATATTGCTATATAATGGATGGACTAAGATAAAATATTAATAAAGCCTTAATCAAAGGCTTTTTTAATTTAAAAGGAGTTAATAATATGTTTGAATTACATCACCTTAAAGGAAATACATATTATATAGATGGTGCTACAAATTGTGGAGTCTATAAGCTAAATGATAAAAATGAATGTGCCCTAATAGATTGTGGTACAGAGGAGGAAGGGCCTAAAATATATAAGGCTATAACAGACTTTGGGTTTAAAATAACACATCTAATATTTACACATTGCCATGCTGATCATAGTGGAGGATGGGAATATATATATAGAAATAGCGGATGTAAGATGATAGCCTCTAAGGTAGAGAGGGGATTCTTCCGTGACCCTAAGCTTGATATTGGATTCTTATATGGTGGATATCCATTAGATGAATATGATGGAAAGCTTATGCATATAGATATGAATGATGAAATATATGCCTTAGATGAAATCCCTGCGGGATTAGAATGGTTTCATCTTCCAGGTCATCATTATGGAATGATTGGTATAAAGACTAGTGATGATGTATATTTTGTAGCTGATACACTTGGTTCAATAAATCTAGTTGAAAAGGCTCATATCCTACTTATATATGATGTTAAGGGATACCTTAATTCACTAGATTTTGTAGAATCATTAAATGGTAATATTGTTGTACCTGCACATAGTGAAGTCACAACAAATATAAAGCCTGTCGTAGAATTCAATAGAAATAATTGCTATAACATTATTAATCTATTATTAGATTTCTTACATGAGGAGCATAATTGTGTTGAGTGTGCTACATATATATTTGATTATTTTGATTTGAAGATTTCTTATAATAAATACATGCTTATTCTATCAACAATTAGAAGCTATCTATCATATCTTTCTAATTCTAAAAGAATAAGAAATTATTTTAAAAATAATAGATTATTATTCATAAACGATAGCAAGTAAAAAGCTTGCTATTTTTTATTTATTAAATATGCTATAATGCTTTAATAATCCAATAAATCAATAATTTTAAATTGTATATATTGTGGAAGGAGGTAAGTATGGATAATAGCTTAATTGATTTAATGATGCATATTCAAAATGATGAAATGGAATATTTTGATATGTTTTTTGAAAAAACAAAAAGACCGGTCTTTAATTTAATATATTCATATCTTAGAGATTGTGATGAATCTGAGGATATCCTGCAGGAAACATATCTTAAAATGCTAAGATATAAGAAAAAGATTAAGCTTGATGGAAATATATTATCATACCTACTGCAGATAGCCAAAACACTATCTCTTAATTATCTTAAAAGACATAAGAGAGAGGAATATATAGAGGATATTGACCTTATAGGTGAGGAAAGAAAGGATATACCAAGAGATTTAGATGAAAGTCTGGTGGTTAAAGCTATGAAGGCGGTACTTAAGGATAGTGAATATCAAATAGTAATACTTCATGTAGTAAATGGAATGACTCATAAGGAGATAGCATCCTTGTTAAAAAAGCCACTAGGTACTATAACCTGGGCTTATAATAACGCAATAGAAAAGGTAAGGAGGAAAATGGGATGATTGAGGATAAGATTAAGAATGAATTTGATTCATATGAAATAAAAACTACATCTAAGATGATTTTAGATAAAATGCCACAGCCCAAGCCAAAAAGAAAGCTTTTTAGTATAAAACACTTAATTCCAGCATTTGCGACACTTAGTATTTCAGTATCAGCTCTTATAATAATCATTTCATTAGGGATTAATAATAAGAATGAGCATAAGGATAATAATGATATAAGTGGAACAAAGAATGTTTCACTTACATCAAATAATATTGCCTCTCAGGTAGCGCTTGAGGTGCTATATGCTGGAAGTATGAATACTAATACTACTAAATCAAGCAGATTAAAGCTTATGTCATTTAAAAATAGTAGTGATTATACAACAATTATTAATAATATAGATAATATTTATCCTTTATTTGAAAATCTATATCAAGGATATGATGGAATAAGCATTAGCTATGAAGGTGGAGATTATAAGATTCTTAACACTACATATGATTATAAATATACAATAGGAGAATATATATTATATTGTAATGAGCTTATAGTTGAGGAAGATGATGAAATTGAGCTTGAAGCTAAAATGGCACTAGAGCTTGATGGCACATATTATAGTGGAAAGCTTGAGCTTGAGGTAGAAAATGAAGATGATGAATCTGAGCTTGAGGTAAAGATGACATATAATGTCTTAAATGATAAGGTAACTATTAAAAGAGAGATTGAGACAGAGGATTCTGAGACAAAATCATCATATACATATAAGGTAGAGGGAAGTAGTAAATATGAGAAAAAGGTTACACTTGAAAATGAAGATGGTGTAGCTAAGCTTAAATATGAAATGAAGGATAGCAATAATGGTATTAAGGAAAGTATTGAGCTTGAGGAAATATCATATGGATATTTAATAGATTATAGCTATGGATCTGATACTATTGATTATAAAGCAAATGATATAATTCTTACTTTAAATGAGGGCAATAGAGTTTATACATTAGATGATTTAGTCGAGATAAGGAATTAAAATTGGTGTGCTATGCACACCTTTTTTTATAAAAAATTATAAAAATCCAATAAACCTAATTATTAATATTGTATATAGGGTGAAAGATGAAAGAGGTAGATACTATGAAAAAGATAAGAAATATAATTATTGGTTGTGCAGGGACTATGGCCCTAGCTGCACTTGTTGGATGCGATAGCGCATCTAATAATAATACTATAGGGGCAAATGATACTAGAACAGTTTTAGCACAGGAGGGAATTTCAGCATTAAATACTATTGATGTTTTAAATGCTAAGGCAGCATCAAAGAGCATGCTATATTCACAAACAGATGTTAATATGGATGAAATACTTTCCCTTGTTGATAAGGCTAATATTCTTGTAGAAAACAAGCTTACTATTACAGTTTCAGAGTCTGATAGAGAGGGGTATGTTGAAAAGCAAACTCTAAGCTATGGAGATAACGAGTATTATCTTTATGTTACATCAAAGATTAAGGATTCTGATGATGAAGATGATGATGAGGACGAGGATGAAGTAGAAGAGGAAACTAAGTATACTGGAATTCTTGTTGATAACGATAAAGAATATAGCTTTGTTGCTAAAGAGGAATATGAGGCTGAGGATGACGAGGTTGAAAGTGAGTTCAAGATGAATGTTACAATAGATGATTATACAACAGTCATCATTGAACAGGAAAATGAGATTGAAGGAAATGAATCTGAGACATCATTTAGCTGTAAATATAAAACTAATGGTAAGACTACTACAGCATATTCTGTAAAAACTGAGGTAGAGGATAATGAATCTAAGATTAAGATTACAGAAAATGGGTCAACATATAAGCTTAAGTATTATACAAAGAATAATAATGAATACCTTAAGGTTAAGAAGGAGGGTTCATATGAGGTTAAGCTTAGCTTAAGCTATGATGAAGAAGAAAATGTAGTTTATACATTAGTTGATAATGATTAATAAGACATTAGGGGTTAATGCCCCTAATGTTTTTTTATTGTATTAAAATGTATTTTATTCTATAATAAAATAGTAGTTATTTTTTATGTAAAAGGTGAAAATCATGAATGATATATCATTAAAAAGTGATAAAGGGAAGTATGAGATTATATTACGAAGCCTAAATAAGGGTGTAGTTATTATAAATATTATAGAAAGAAATCACATTGGGCTTGTAGAGGAGGCAATAGATATTGCTAAAAAATACAATCCAAAAAAAATATATATAAGCTCTCCATTTGAGCTTCCTGATTTTAAGGAGTATAGAAAGGATTTGTTATATAAGCTTGATTATACTCTTACAAAATCATATAAGGAGATTAAAATGCATGAGGCATTTATCGAGGATAGAGAGGATTTAATATCACTTATTAATTATAAGATGGATATAGCAAGTAAGATGATTGATCAAGCGGATGCGCTTGATTTAATTAAGAATTATAAGTGTTATTTCTTTACTTATAAGGATAAAAGAGTTGGATGTGTTGTGTTTAAATCTTCTGATATTTTATATTTTACTTGTAATAATATATTTGCTTATGATATGTGCTTATCAAAGGCTTTATATAAAAATGGATGTAATACAAGTATTATAATATCATCGCTTGAAAATACTAAAATTAATAAATTCAGTGATATGGGATTTGTTTTAGATAGTGTTTATAGAAATTATTATGAGGTGTAATATATGGCAGTAAATGGTAATAGAAGTGATTATGAAAGAGCAGTAGCTATTAAAGCTAAATTATCAAAAATATTTAATGTTGTAGTTAGTATCACAGCTATTATAGTTTCTATTGTTACTGCCTTTTTATGTGCAGCAGGTAGTATAGAGCCTGCTATAGCAGGTATTATTATACCAGCGGCTCTTTTAATTTATTTAGTAATGGGAGTTTTAACATTAGTTGGTACAAATGAGACTAGAAAGAGTGTAATGATTATTTATATAATTGGAATTTCATTATGTGCTGTAATTCTTTTTATAAGTGTGATTTACGCATCTATTCATTAGGGGAGTGATTTTATGATTGAGCTTTATAAGGAAATAGATGATAAGCTTAGAATGCTTGATTATGATGAGAATACATTTGATAATATTATGAATCAAACATGGATTCATATGGTTAATCCATCATATCTTGATGTTAATAGAGTATGTGCTGTAACAGGACTTGATAAGGGAATGTTACAGGGGGCACTAGATACTGAGGAGGTATCACACGTTGATGTTGATGGTGATAATGTTTTAATTACAATAGATGCACCTATTTTAATTGATGGGTTTTATGAAACAGTTCCTTTTGCGATTATGTATAATAAAAGGTTCTTTGTAACAATGTGCTCTAAGGATTGTGGAGTTGTTGATTCATTGACTAAGAAGTTTAGAAAGATTGAGCCTCAAAAGCATGCTCGTATTTCATTACTTATTATGTATAGAATTACAACAATGTATATTCAATCACTTAAAAACATTGATTTAAAGAGCAATGAAATAGAGGCTGACTTGCAGGATTCGATGAAGAATAGTCATCTATTTGAACTTATGAGGCTTAATAAATCATTAGTTTATTTTTCTACATCACTTAATTCTAATAAGAATACACTTGCTAAAGTTAAGAGGCTTAATGATTTTAAGGCATATGAAGCAGATTTTGATTTGCTTGATGATGTTGAAATAGAGAATAATCAAGCAATTGAGATGTGTCAAATACATCGTTCAATTCTTGATACCCTAACAGATACTACAGCATCTGTTATTTCAAATAATTTGAATAATGTAATGAAGATTTTAACTATTGTGACAATTGTTATATCAATTCCAACACTTATTGGTTCATTCTGGGGAATGAATGTGTCATTACCATTTGAAAATAATAAATATGGCTTCTGGATATTAATAGCTCTATCAACAATTCTTACAATTATTGGAGGATGGCTATTATATAAGGTTACAGGAGTTAAGAAGGCTAAAAAGAAGTAGGTAATAAAATGAGCTATAAGAAAATTGAAGAAAAGTTTATAAAGGATATTAATAGTAATGTTACTATTTATGAGCATAATAAAACAAATGCTAGAGTTATGACTATTGAAAATGATGATCCTAATAAGGTATTTTCAGTAGCGTTTAGAACTCCAGCTATTAATAATTGTGGACTTACTCATATATTGGAGCATTCAGTTTTATGTGGATCTAAGAAGTATCCACTTCATGATCCATTTGTTGAGCTTTTGAAGGGGTCACTAAATACATTTTTAAATGCATTTACATTCCCAGATAAGACAATGTATCCTTGTGCATCTATGAATGATAAGGATTTTAGAAATCTAATGAGTGTATATCTTGATGCGGTTTTCTATCCAAATATTTATACAAATCCTTATATTTTTAAGCAAGAGGGATGGCATTATGAATTAGAGGATAAGGATTCGCCTATTACTATAAATGGTGTTGTATATAATGAGATGAAGGGTGCGTATTCAGAGCCTCTTGGTGTATTAGGACGCTATATTATGCATTCACTTTATAAGAATAATACATACCAATATGAATCAGGAGGAGATCCTAAGGAAATCCCTAATCTTTTATATGAGGATTTTAAGAAGTTCCATAGTAATTATTATTCACCATCAAATTCATATATTATGATATATGGTGATTGTGATATGAAGGAGACTATGAGATTTATTGAGGATGAGTATTTAAATAATTTTGAATACAATCCTTTTGATACAAGAATTGATGTGGATAATGTAGATACATTTGTTCGTGAGGATTATTTCTATAATGTAGCTAAGGAAAATCCTGATGAGGCATATTTATCATATAATATTGCTTTAGAGGATTTCTCATGCTTCAAGGATAATATCGCAATTGATATTTTAACTGATGTCTTATTTAACGCTCCAGGTGCTCCTATTAAGGAAAGACTTTTAAAGGAAGGTATTGCTGAGGATTTTAGTGCCTCAATAGAGACAGAGGTTCGTCAGCCTTATGTATCAATTCTTGCGATTAATGCGAATACAAAGAATGTAGATAAGTTTAAAAGAATAGTTGATGAGGAGCTAGCTAATGCTAAATTAGATCTTGAGGCTATTAAAGCTCAAATTAAATATCGTGATTTTAAGGTGCGCGAGGCTAAGCAAAGTGGATATCCTAAGGGACTTATTTATGAGATGACTGCATTACAGTCATGGCTATATGATGATAATATGCCTTTTGATGCATTAGAGTCCTTAAAGCACTATGAGGCATTGCTTCTTGATTTAGAAACATCATATTATACTGATTTAATAAAGAGATTATTAATAGATAATCCTCATAAGTCTATTGTAACCCTATCTCCTAAGATGGGATTACTTCAAACTGATGAGGAGGCATTAGCTCTAAAGCTTAAGGAATATAAGGATAGCCTTAGTGATGATGAGATCATATCATTAATTAATGAGACAAAGGCCTTAAAGGAGTATCAGCAAACACCTGATACTAAGGAGGTTATTGATACATTACCTCATTTAGCATTAAAGGATTTATCTGATGAACCACAGCGCTTTGATATCACAAAGCTTCAGGATAAGCCTTTTAAGGCATTCTATTCACCATATTTCACATCAGGTATTGCTTATGTTGATTATATGTTTGATATCAAGGATTTAGATATTAATAGGATTATGTATGCGAAGCTTTTAGGCCAAATACTTGCACTTGTTAATACTAAGAAGCATTCATATTTTGAGCTTGATAAGCTTACAAAGCTTCATACAGGAGGAATTGTAACACCATTAAAGCTTATATCACGTATGGGTGATGATTATGCATTGTATTTTGATGTTAGAGTATCTTGTCTTATTGATGAGCTTGATTATGCACAAAATCTATCTCTTGAGATGATGATGGAATCAATCTTTAGTGATAAGGATAGATTAAAGGATGTATTAAATACATTTAAGGCAGGAGCAGAGCAATCTATTTCTGGTGTAGGACATGTAGTATCCGCAACTCGTGCTGCCTCATATGTATCTAAGTTCTATTATCTATCTGATATGCTATCAGGTATTGGATACCTTGATTTTATTACAGAGCTTGTTGATGATTTTAATTCAAAATATAAGGAGATTGTAAAATCATTAGATGAGCTTATTCAAATTATATTTACTAAATCTAGATTTGTACTTGATTATACAGTAGATTTAGAATATAAGGATAAGGTATTAAGAAGTGCTTTAGAATTCTATAATTGCCTATCAGATAATTCATTAAAATATAAGGATAATGAGCTAAAGCTTGAGGTTTTAAATGAAGGTATTAAGACACCATATGATGCAAATTATATTGGACGATATGGTAATCTATCAACTACATTTAATGGAGAGCTTTATGTGTTAAGAAATGCTATAGCGCTTGATTATTTATGGCAAAATGTACGTGTCCTTGGTGGAGCATATGGTTCACTTATTCGTATTAGCGAGGATGGTGGATTATTATTATCATCATATCGTGATCCTAATTCATTAAAGACAAATCTAATATATAATAAGCTACCAGAGTTTATTGAAGGACTAAAGCCTTCAAGGGATGATATGCTAAAATATAAGATTGGAGCAATAGGATCTCTTGATGCGGATCTTCATCCTTCAACAAGAGGAGTAATAGCCTTCAATAATCTTGTTCAGGGTAAGACATATGAGCTTATGAAGCAAAGAAGAATTGAGCTTTTAAATACTACTCAAAATGATCTTGCAAAATATGCACAGGCATTTAGAGATGCTTTAGATCAAAATCTTATTTGTGGACTTGTATCACAAAAGGGTATGGATGAGTCAAAGGAGCTTTATTCTACAATAAGAGATTTAAAGAAGTAAGGAGAAATCCTTACTTTTTTTGAAAACATTATCTTCTAAAATACACCCTTAAGGGTATAAAACGATTGTTTTTATATCAAATTATACCCGAAAGGTTGCAATTTCAATAAAATGATGTTAAAATATACCCGAAAGGTTATAAAACGGTGATAATATGACTAATGAAATAGGGAAATTTATTAAGCAACAAAGAAAAAAATATAATATGACTCAAGAGGACTTTGCTATAAAGAGTGGATTAGGATTAAGATTTATAAGAGAGCTTGAGCAGGGAAAGAAAACAGTAAGATTAGATAAGGTTAACCAAGCCCTTTTAATGTTTGGATATACACTAGCCCCTTCAAGGATGAAGGATGGTGATATAAATGAGTAGAATTGGATACATATATTATAATGGTTTATATGCAGGAACACTTACTGAAACCGATGAGGGTTTTTTGTTTCAGTATGATGAAAAGTATTTAAATGCAGATGATACATATCCTATTTCTTTAACTATGCCTAAAAGCCAGGCGATATATAGTTCTAATGTTTTATTTCCATTCTTTGATGGATTAATACCGGAAGGATATTTGCTAGAGATAGCAATATCAAAGTGGAATATTAAGAGAACTGATAGAATGGGTTTATTATTAAAATGCTGTGAGGATGCAATAGGTGCTGTTAGTGTAAGGGGTGATTTAGGTGACTAGAAAATGCTTATGCTGTGGAGAAAATCTTCTTGACAATGAGGAATATGAATGGCATAAAAAATGCATAAAGAAGTTCTTTGGTGTTTCTGTTATGCCCACAATAGATTTAAAATATAGTGATGTTAGTAAATATACATCGACAATGTTAGATAACAAGAATACATTAACTGGTGTTCAAGAAAAAATGTCGCTTCATTTAGATAAAATATCTAATGTTAAAAGACTAACGTTAGTAGGAAGCCCTATGGGATATATATTGAAGCCAGGGTCTAAGGATTATCCGCAAATTTGTGTCGCTGAATATTTGGTTATGAATATGGCTTTAAAGAGTAAAATCGATGTATGTCCATTTGCTCTTATTAGAATGAAGGATCAAGAACTTGCTTATATATCTAAAAGAATAGATAGAATAGGAGATAATAAAGTTCATATGGAGGATTTTTGCCAGCTTAGTCAAAGACAAACTGAAGATAAATATAATAGCTCATATGAGAGATGTGCAAAGGTTATAGATAAATATAGCACATTGAAGCAATTAGATAAGATTATGCTTTTTGAACGTATTATTTTTTCATTTATTACACTTAATTCTGATATGCATCTAAAAAATTTTTCTCTAATTGAAAATAGTATGGAGGATATACATTTATCAAAGGCTTATGATTTGTTGCCGGCTAAGCTTTTTGTTAAGAATGATAAAGAGGATTTGGCGCTTACACTGAATGGAAAAAAACAAAATCTAAGAAAAGGAGATTTTTTGAAATATGCTAAGTCTATAGGCATAGATGATAAGGCTAGCATAAGGATTATAAAACGATTCGTAAGTCTAAAGGATACATATATTAATATGATTCAAGAATCATATTTATCTGATGATTTTAAGGATCTTTTCATAAAAGAATTAACCACTAATATAGATAAACTTATTTAATTTAACAATTTTTATAATTGTGATATAATAGGAAAATGGTGATTGTATGATAAAAAGTTTTTTAACTAATAATTATGATGAAACAATTGAATTAGGATATAAAATAGGCTCTTTCCTTAAGGGTGGAGATACAATCATTCTTGATGGGGACCTAGGAGCAGGAAAGACAACATTCACAAAGGGTGTTGGTAAGGCTTTAGGTGTTTCAAGAGTTATTAACTCACCTACATTTACTATTGTAAAGGCTTATAAATGTAATGATAATATAACTCTAAATCATATGGATTTATATCGTCTTGATGGCGTTGGTGATGATTTTGATTTAGAGGAATATTTTAATGATAGTAGTGTTTGTATAGTAGAATGGCCTTATCAGGCATTTGATATTATACCTAAGAGGTATATGAAGATTACTATTAAAAGAGTTGATGATAATAAAAGAGAGATTACTATAGATGGTAATTCTTATTATGATGGATTGGTAGGCGATTTAGATGTCTAAGCTTATAGTAGATTCCTCTACAAAAACCTTATATATTGCACTTGTTGATGAGGATAAGGTAGTTGAGGAAATGTATATTTGTGGTAGAAACGATCATGCGAAGAATATCGTTTCTAAGATTGATGAAATATTAAAGAAGCACAATAAGAGTATTTTAGAGCTTGAGGGAATATATTGTGGTGTTGGTCCTGGTTCATACACTGGTGTTAGAATGGCTGTTGTTGTTGGTAAGATGGTTTCTACTAACACAAATGTTAAGCTTTATGGATTTTCCTCATTATATTTAATCGCATCAGGATATGATGGTAAGACATTACCATATATTGATGCTAGAAGAGGTAATTCATTTAATGCGTTATATGATGGGAATAAATTAGTTCTTGAGGAGGCTTTAAGGCCTACAGATGAGACTATTAATTCATATAAGGATTATATGCCTATTAGTGAGGATATGATTAAGGTTAATCCTCTAAAGGTTATTGAATCAGCATCTATATGCAATAATCCTCATGGATTTGTGCCTAATTATTTAAGAGAAACAGAAGCTGAGAGGAATTTACATGATTAGACCACTTAAGGAAGAAGATATAAAAACTATTATAGAAGATGAAGAAAGAATATTCGGAGAATCATTAGGATATTTAATGCTTCATAATACTATTAGTGGAGAGGATCCTTTAAATCATTTCTTTGTAGATGAAGAGGATTCTAAAATTAGAGGATACATTGGTGTGTGGTTTGATGAAAGGAATTCTATGATTTTAAACTTCTATGTTAAAGAAGAATATAGAAGAATGCACATAGGAGAAAATCTTATGAGGTATGTTATAGATTATGTGTTTAATAGTGGTGTAGACACTATTACACTTGAGGTTAGGCCTCATAATCTAGATGCGATAGATTTATATAGAAAGCTAGGCTTTGAGTATTCCTATAAGAGAAAGTATTATTATAATGACGGTGAGGATGCTCATATTTATATTTTGTATAAGGAGATGCTATAATGCTAGTATTAGGTGTTGAATCATCATGTGATGAAACATCTGTTGCGGTAGTACGCGATGGAAAAGAGGTATTATCAAATGTTATATTAAGCCAAATTGATGTTCATAAGCAATTTGGAGGAGTAGTACCAGAGGTAGCTTCACGCCATCATGTTTATAATGTTTCTATGGTTTTTGAGGAGGCATTAGAGAAGGCTGGTGTTAAGGGTAGTGATATTGATCTTGTGGCTGTAACATATGGTCCAGGTCTTATTGGTTCCCTTTTAGTAGGAGTAAATGCTGCTAAGACATTTGCGCTTGTATATAATAAGCCAATAATTGGTGTTAACCACCTTGCTGGTCATATATACGCAAATCAGATAGAGCATGAGATGAAATTCCCATGTATCGCCTTACTTGTAAGTGGTGGTAATACTGAGCTTATTTATATGAAGGATCATTTTAAGTTTGAAATTATTGGTGAAACATTAGATGATGCGGTTGGTGAATCATATGATAAGGTAGCTCGTGTTATGGGGCTTGAATATCCAGGTGGACCTAAGGTTGATAAGCTAGCTCATGAGGGGAATGATACATATCATCTTCCAAGAGTATACCTTGGTAATGATAATTATAATTTTAGCTTTTCAGGCCTTAAGAGCCATGTTATAAATCTTCACCATAACGCTATGCAGCGTGGTGAAGAAATTAATATAGCAGACCTTTGTGCTTCATTCCAGGCAACAGTTACAGAGGTTTTAGTAGCTAAAACATTAAAGGCAGCAGAGGAATATAATGTTAAGCAAATTATTGTTGCTGGTGGAGTTTCTGCAAATAAGGGATTAAAGGAAAGATTTGCATCTGAAAATAATGGAAGATTTGAGGTATGTATTCCATCTATTAAATATTGTACTGATAATGCTGCTATGATTGGAGTTGCAGGATATTATCAATATATGGTAACAAAGAAATATGATGATTTATCATTAAATGCGGATGCTTCATTAGAGCTATTAAGCCTTTAGGCTTTAGCTCTTTTTTAAAAGGGAGAGATATTATGGATAATTATTTTAGCTTTGGTAATGGAAAAAGAATTGGTATTATTATACCTGGTATAAGCCTTAAGAGTGTAGTTGGTCTTAAGGATTCAATTATTGCACAATATAAGATGTTTTCTTCAAACTATACTTTTTATTTAGTAGATAGAAGCTCTAATATGAAGGATGGATATACTATATCTGATATGGCTCTTGATGTAATAGATTTTATGGATTCACATAAGCTAAAGGATGCTTATATCATATCTACATCACAGGGTGGAATGATAGCTCTATCTATGGCTATAAAAAGACCAGATTTAGTTAAGAGCATGGCTCTGCTCTCAACAACATATAAGGTAAGTGATGATAATTATTTAACATTCTCAGAATGGATTAATCTTGCAAAGAATAATGATATAAAATCACTTATTAAAGTATTTTCTAGAATGGTATATTCTACTGAATTCTATGATAAGTATATTAATCTTTTTTTAAGTATGGAAAATACAGTTAGCCAAAATGATATTAAAAGATTTATTATAATGTGTGAGGCTATGAAGGGCTTTAATATAGAAAGTGAGCTTTATAGGATTAAATCTAAAAGCATTGTAATCGCAAGCGAGATGGATATGATATTTGATGCGCAATTATCAAAAAAATTAAGCTCCATTATCAATTCATGCGAATACATTTATAAGGATTTTTCTCATGCAGTGTATGATGAGGACCCTTCTTGTTTAAGAAAGGTATTAGATTTTTTTGACACTTTTTAAAAATAAATTTAGTAAAAGTATATATCACCTTCCTATATATTTAGTGGAGGTGATTTTTTATGAGTAAGCTTACATATTGTGGACTAAATGATGTATACTTCAAAAAGCTATTAAAGGAGAATAAGGAATTATTACCAAGGCTTTTAAAG
>AUXO018017042.1_pt1 | contig 25338 bp, 3 predicted proteins | sample 768731 | NCBI WGS metagenome assembly AUXO01 (sample SAMN02715735, study PRJNA202380) | gut metagenome | biome: sheep rumen | host: Ovis aries | place: New Zealand: Palmerston North | reverse complement strand
CATAGTAGAGAATATTATGAAGGCGACGGCTCAGAGTCATTGAACTTATGAGCACACTAGAAAAACTAATAATCCCGTTTCTTTCAGATAGTATCACAAGAGAGGATGTATCAGAAGAAGCGGGATTTTTACATTTGTATACGTCTGATATAAACAGACCGTACATGGACGATTGTATATTTTTGCTGTACGATGTAGAAACAAAGACAAAAGAAGCTCGATTAAGGGAATTTAAATTTAGGTCTTTGAAAGAAATATCGTATAGTAAATGTATACGTATAAATAACAAGTACTATATGTTGTACATCTTTCCTATAATTAACAAAGACATTGAAAGATTTAAAAATGGTCTTAGACACAGTTCAAAAGACGGTTTTATAAAGATTTTGAAGTTTTGGAATGGGAGTGATGAAAAGATAACAGAATATCTGATGGGAACACTTTTGTCGTATGACCATACTGACATTAGTGTCCCAGAAGAAGACTATGTAGTAACATTGCAAGAAAGAAGATTAAACAAAAAAGGCGAAGGGCTTGTGATAAGTCCTCCGCCTTTAATTTTTTAATTGCGTTTTAATATTTAGATGTTGAAATCTACACTTCAATATGTATCAACTAACGTCCGTCTCGTTTAAATACGACGAACTAACCTTTAGAAAATCTCTTTGTATAAGATTTTTTATCTTTTTTGGATTTATTCGACGATTTTATTTTCGAATCGTTGGCAGATTCAATCCAATTAAGTGGTTCAGGTCGTATTGATTTATAGAAGTTTGTAGTTGCTCTGATAGCTTGAGCGTCACCTCCGCCCAATTCAGACGGCATTGATTTATACCAGTTGTTTATACCAGTACTTGATAGTATATTAAATAAATTATACATCCAACGTTTCTTTCCTTTATACGCACCTTGTTTGACAGTTTCGTTGATATCTTTACTAGTAAGTCCAGCTAAATCTGCGCCAAGTGCAAATATTTTTAACTTTCTTTTCCAGTCAGATAATGCTGTAGTAGGAGACTGTATAAGTTCCATAAATGTTTGTGGAGAATACCACGTGTATCTTTCGATTCCTAAACGCAATACAAATAAGTTTAACAACTGTTTCCAGTAATTATCTTTATCTTCGTCGGCAATTCGCTGTGTATACGTAGACAATACAAAAAGACACATAAATACAGCAAATTCCATAGACAGTTTTTGCAATCCGTACAAATCCTGGTCACTTATATTATTTGCCTTTTTGAACGCTTTTACATCGTTATCATATTTACTAGCACCTTTGTGTGTAGCTAAGAAATATCCATATTTTAGTATAGGCCATGTGTGAGACATTGCATATAAACCAGACCACGTAACAGCGTTTTCTATTTGACGAGTTGCAAATATATAACCACCTTTATAATAATTTTGATCCTTTTTTGCTCTTTTACGTTCTTCCATTGTTGCCCTACGTGCAACAGGGTTCCCGTTTTTATCAAACGTTGCAACTTGAAAGTCCCTATATGTTTGGAATCTTTCCCAAAAACCAATTATCATGAAGTTTCTAAGCATCGTAAAGAAGGCAAGTATAATATTAGATTGCATCATCGTGCGCTCTATATCAGGCACAATACCGTTGTAAATAGAAGACCTAGAACGTACTTGTTTTCTACATTTTAAGAATTCTTCGTCGGAAACAATAGGTTTTCCATTGGAATCTAATTTGCTCACAAATATATTATCTCTCATTTCTGAACAATCCCACATTGTATCTGCTTCTTTGTACTTACGTTTGGCCTCTTTTTTAGACAAACCTTGTTCTTCTATGGCTTTACGTATAAATTCACTTTTATGATAAAAATGGCCATCGTCATAACGTCTGAGATTATGCATTGTACTTTTTAGATTGATAGCGTTTACTGTAAAATCTCCAAGAGAAAACCATTTCATTCTAAAACCGTCTGACATAAATCTTGCTGCAGCAGACTGGTCCATATCTTTGTATGTACGTTCTAGTGATTTACTTAATTGGAAGCGTTTCATAGCTCCTGTAAGTTTACTGTGTTGGCTAATAGAGCCTAAGCTCCTTAATGCACCTACAGATTCTGTAGCAAGTGAAACAATGGAATCACCAACGTCTTGAACATTTATATACTTTCCTGTAACAGAGTCTATAAGTAAGCTTATCAAAGGGTCTAAAAAAGAAATTACAGCAGACGGCATATTTAACGCAAGCATACCCAACTGCATACTTATTCTAAGTTTAGCAATACGTTTCATCCAGTCTTTTGACGAACCTATTGCTCTCCGTATCCAGTCTATATATTTTGGCCAAGGATTAGAAAACAAAGGACTGTCAGAACCTACTCCTGCTGCGGTAGTTTCTTTTTCATACAAAGTTCTGTCTAATATACCTTTTAATACTTTATCTTGCGTAGTGTCAAATAAACCAACATCTGAACTAGATATACTGTTAGAACTTAATCTATCTAACATTGAAATAAGCATTGAAGCATCTCTAGATTTAACCTTAAAGTTTTGAGCCATGTGATACATTTGTATTACAGAGCCAGCTACGTCTGCGCTTATATATTCTGGTTTATCTAGACGTTTTATAAATCTTACAGGTATATTTTCAATATCGCTTCCATCAGGACGTTTTGCTTTATCGTCAATAGGTCTAAATTCAGTATCGTTTTCTACTACAGAAAACTCTCTGCGTATAAACTCTAATAGATTTCTACCAAATCTTCTAGTAATCTTTCTACCTAATATCTGTCCTGTTCTACCTCCTATTTGCGACAATCTGCCGTCATACTTACCTAAGAACGGTATAGTTTCGTACGATTCTTTTGCAGCATCTTTACATTTGTCTAGTAGAGCTTTTAACTTTGGACTAGATTTGACAATATCGTACCTAGGATCTTTATAAATAGATTCTTTAGGTTGTATTGAATAATCTGTATTAGGTACAAACTTGTCGTTTACATATAAACTAGAAGACGTTGCTACGTCTATTTCTGAAAATATAGATGTAGGCATTCTTACAAATTTGGGTTCATTTTGTATATCAGCTTCTGGGAATGATACTCCAAAAATGCTCAAAGGAACATACATACTTTCTTTTACAGAAAAGGACTGTATTAATTGAAAATCATCAAGAGCTTTTTGTGCTTTTGTCTGATCGTTCGGATCAGTACTAGATTTTAAAGAATTATATTTATCGGCAAGTGCTTTATTTATTTCATAATACTTAGTTTTGGGATTTAGATAATCATTATAGAATACCTGATTTGCAGATGGAACACCGGACTGTAAATAATTGCTCGGTATAAATTTATATTCAAATATATCGTTTCTGGCATATCTACTACCAAATGCGTTATATAATGCCTGAGACGCAATACTTATTTGATCGTCTAAATATTTTAGAGATTTCCAAAAGTTGCGATTTTTTAGTTCAACGTTTGATTTATCAAACAGTTCGTCCCATTTTATTTCCGCAAACTTATCGCCAGAATACTTATGAACGAGTTTTTGTCTTTGATACATCAACGACATTAAGTTATTGTACTCTGGACTATTTAAACCTCCCCAAGCAAGTTTTTCATGCTTTGCCTTTTCGCTGTAATATACAGGATTTATCGAAATACGAGAAAAAAGTCGATTGAACAAATTTTTATCTTTAATAAGGCCTAAATTACGCCTGTACTCTTGTTCATTAGATTTATATTTAATCTTTCCTCGTACTTTGTTGTTCCACTGCATCAGCTCGTATGCTATTCTATATTCTTCAGAATTTATATTTTTAAGCTCGTCATTTTCATCATAAAAACTACCGAGCTGGTCTTTCTCTCTTTGCAGTTGAGATAATTCCTGTAATTGTTGCCTGGTTAATTTATATAGATTTCTACCAGAAGCGTCATCTACAGTAGAAAGAATATCATCCATTTGTTTATTTATTCTTTCTAAAGCTTTCAACGTTGGGACAGAAAGAGTATTTATTCTATCTCTGTAATATTCCCAAGTATATCGTCTTTCAGCGTTATCACATATCCACTTTTCCATATCGAGGAGATATTTTTTATATTCGTCGTAACAACGTTGATCTTCTGGTATAATAGGAGAACCACTATCATCTATAAGTAAATCCCAAGATCTGTCTATGCCTGGTATATTTAAATTACGAATTCTCTGTTCGAGTCCATTTTTACCAAATAGAAGTTTATCTTTTTTCTCATTAAACCTCTTTCTGTAAAGTCCTCTGTTTATTTCGTCTATAAAATCGCCAGTAGGCAGTCCTCTATCGTCAAGCTGCATTAGGAGTTTTTGAACATTATACGGAAGAATTCTATACTTTAAACCAGCTTCTTTTCTAGCTTCTATCAACGCCTTGTGTATCTCTTCGGCTTTCTTTTCTGTAGCTACGCTGATTTCATCTTCCATGTCAGCTAAAAAGTCATGTAACGCTCTTATTATAGGACTTTTTGATCTAGATCCAACACCAACATACAATTCTGCAGCAGAAACGTCGCCAAAATCCATCTGGTCATTCAACCACTTATACATATTGACACGTAATCGTTCTCTACGGTCCGCATCTAATTCTGTTCTGTCAGATACAATGTGATCAATCAGATCTTTAGATTTAACCAACAACGCCTGCTTGTACTTATTGTCTATATCATAGAGCGTATCCATTATTCTTGAATTTTCAAAGATGTTTCTAATATCGTCCACATCTTGTTTTGAAAATCCATCGTTTTCCATAAAATCTAGAGCGTTGTATATATTCGTTATTACTGGCAAAAAATAACCAATTATATCAGTTTTAGCGTACTCTAAATCTTCGAAAGTATAATCTTGAGTATTTATACCAGATGGTGAATTTGAAGGCGTATAAGGTTCATCATTACTATCTACGAACGAATTCTGGCCAGTTGGCGATTGCATGTACATTATTTGCTTCCACCTGTTCGCTCTAGCATTTAAAAGCATTATTCTTAATTCTTTAGCTTCTATGTCTGCATTATTTAAGAATAATTTAAACAATTCTGCACGTTGGTGTAGCTCTTCTTGCACATTATTACTTTCTACAGCCGCTTTTATTTTATCTCCTATAAGATTTGCTTTTCTGGCCATATCCTTGTTTCTAACAGTTTGTGCCTCAGCATCTATCAATCCTTGGTAATTAGCTCTCACCCTTTGTGCAAAAGATTTTTCTTTGCTGTTAGAAGAATTTATAATAAGTCCGGTAGTTTCGTCTATTTTATTGCCGATCATGTGCATATACTGCCCACGCTTAGAGTTAGATTTTCTCTTTTGAAACTCTGTTTGATTCATTGTTTCTAAGAACGGTTCGTATATTCTGTCGTTTATGTCTTGCTCTAGTATATCAGCTACTAAGAATGATTTTGCTACCTGATCCAATAATGAATTTCTATATGCAGGTGTTTTTATTCTAAATATTTGATATATTAGCTTATTCAACCACCTCCAAAACTTCTTAAAGCTGTTATCTGACGTTATATCTACGTTAAATCCTTCGTCCATAGATCTATCGGTAATAGCGTCAACCAATGCTTCAATTCGTGCACGATCGGTCATTTCTGGTTTAGATACAGCTTGTAAAGATTTTTGTATCAATTTACTATCCCAAAACGCCATAACATAAAAGTGTGCAAGTTCGTGATTAAACGTACACGCGTCTCCGTTATTAAGACCAATGTTAATAATAGTATGAACCATTTCTGATTTGAGATTAAAACTAATCTCTCCTGGTTCAGACATATAATTAACAAAATTTACTCTAAGCCTAGATATCTCATCTGTTCCTTTTGTAGACCAGCTACCATCTTCATTTCTAGTAAGACCGAATGCTCTTGCAAGTCTTAATTGAGATTCTTGCATGATTTCTTTCTGTCTCGTATCAGCCCATTTTTGTTGAGCTGTCATAACAGCTCTTGCAACGGCAGCGGTAGACGGTTCTTCTTCTTTAATCTTAGACAACTCTTTTGTTATAAATTTATTACAGTCATCTATGGCGTCGTTTTCTGTTTTTAAGTTTGGAGTTTCGTTTGTCAGTACTTCTAACGATGGTTCTTTTCCGTCTACTGTCCAATCCCCATGATCTGCGATATATTTGTCTGTATAAAATAAAGCTTTTGCCCTTATCGCAGCCGTTTCATTTCCTCCGTAGTAATTCAAAAGATCCTTATATAGTTTAGAATCTTTTCCTTCGGGTGTTTTATCCAAAGTAAAACCATTATTCATACAGAGTACGCCATAGGCAGCTGTTTCGCTACCTAAGGCGTTTCCATATGTTTCTAGTTCACTTTGATATTGATTTCTTATTAAACATGTCATAATTAAAAATTATTATCTGCAATTTTCATCTACTTTGCTGTATTCATATACATCTTTGAAATTAAAAATTCCAGAAGTTTCAAATATATCATTATAATCAAAGCCTACAGATTCATCTGTAATAAATTTACTATCTAACAATTTGACAAAATCAAATTCAAGTTGTCTAGAATCTCTATACGACCATATTTCTTTAAAGTCTTTATATCTTTCTACCAAGATGTCTTCTAAATAACCGTCGCCATAACCATAATACGCTACAATTTTTCTAAACTCATCTGGTGAACTTTCAAAAAATTCATCAAGATAGTCCATTTTATTTAAAATTTCACACAACTTCTCATTGTTTTTCATAAATAGCAGCCGCTGATACATATATCTTGGCATCTTTACAGTCTTGCGTTTATGATCATAATCTGGATATACAGAATTACCGCTTTCCCTTAAATAATCCTCAAATGTATCGGTTTTCAAACTCTTATATTGAGAATACGGAATTTCAACATCGAATTTAGCTTCATCTGGATCAATTGGTGATTTTATAAACGGTTCATGATTTTCATATATATTTTTCATTTCTATATATTCATCAGAAGAAACGCCAGGTAATCCTTCTATAGCTAAAGATTCAGTAATATATTTGCTTTCACGTTCCGTTATAAATATTCGATTGAATCTTAATCTACTCTTAGATTCGACGTTTGTTTTAATTTTGGTTGGCGGAGTGTGTACTAGTTTTCTAGCAGCTTCTAGTTTTGTAGACCATTCTTCATTCGCTAAATTTACTACAGGAATACCTTTCATTTCTGCCACAAGTATCATTGAAGCTATAGTAGGATCAGTAGCTTGCGTGATATTGTCTGACGATTCTATTCCGTCTTCCGTATACAGCAGTACAAAATCAACAGGTTTATTTAGTTTACTGTCGAACATTTGTGCTATAGATCTAGCTATTTGAGAACGTTTAGAATCAGATAAAAACGTGTAATTTGAATTTATTTCTTTAGCAGTATTGATTAATTTTGTAGATATTGGATTAGAAGAATACGACTTTTTCTTTCCACTTCTAGTAGAATTAGAAAATTCTTTCGTTGTATCAGTGCTGCCCAATAAATTCATCGTATAACCTTGTTGTTCTAATTGAGCACCAAGTTCTTTTATTAGACTTTTTATATCTTCTTCTTTTACAGTGTTTCCAAATACAGCGTACGTCTTACTATTACCTGTATGATACGGTAAAGAATTTACATTCGGTTTATTTGCAATTTGAGGACCTGTATAAATATCTTCGGCTTGTGCAAAACTACTTCTTGTTGTTTTATAATTTCTCCATAAAGCCTTTAATATATTCAAGTAAGAATCGTCGTATACGTAAGATACAGATTGTGTACCATCTTGATTATTCTTTACTCTTGGACCAGTCAATGCACCATCATATAATCCGTATGGATCGTAGAACATAGAATTCAATACTTCGTTTCTCCACTTACCCATTCCGTATGTATCCACAAAGTTTTTTATTCTTTTTACAATATCTTCCACATAATCATTAAAATCCACATCCATTGTTGCATTTCTATCTATTATGTGAGTATGCATATCATTACGCTCGTATTCGTAAAATTCTATATTATTAGAACCAGCACGAACACGAAGTCCTTTTGGATATGTCATAGCATATATCGGATATGTAATTGTAGATGTTCCGTTTTTAAATTCTCCATTTCCTATGTATCTATATAGTATGTATGGATCGGCATCATTTCTGGTAGAATAAGATCTTTTTATTTTAACATACTGCGGGAATTTTCCAGTTATAGTATTGACTTTGATAGAAGGATCTGCAAATATCTGAGGTTCTACTCTAAGAACTTCATTTCCTGTAGCAGCGTTCACATCTTTATATAAAACATCGTGCCGTATAAGAGGTGCTCTGTTCTTCCTATATTTTTGTATAACTGGTACAAGATCGTTATTTTGCCAATTATTTCTAAGGAACTCATCTAAACTAATCATGTTGTCGCCAGTATCAAATTCAGAAAGCTGTACTTGGTTAAAATTAAATGCATCAAACATTCTATTCATTTCGTCCACATAGCCAATATCTTTTCGTATATCAAGTGGAACGTATTTAAAGAACTTAGAAAATCCTCGTGTATCTCCAGATGTTATAAAAGCATAAAACGCTAAATCTCTAGCAAATGTGGAGATTTCTGTATCACCAGATTTATATAACTGATTCCACGCGTCTATATACATATTTTGTATAGAACTAGAATCGTCATTTGTATTTGTCAATGCTACGACACCATAACGTTGCTGCCCAAACGAAGCTGAATATGGGATTCTGTTGAGATTTTCAAGTAAATAATTACCTCTATATTCTATAAATTCATCTGAGTTATTTATTTTATTCTTTATGTATGCCAATCGTGCAGCAATAGATTTACCGCCAGTAATCAGTGAAGTTGCAGAAACACCAGCGTTACTCATACACGTGTTCATACATTTTTGCTTTATATAAATAAGCAAAGCTGAAGATATACGTTGTTTTGCTTCAACATTAAAGTTTTTGGTTTCTGACGCAATGCGATCGACGATGTGTATAAAGTTGTCAGTACTAGTAACAACAAAGCCCTTTAATATTCTAGGTAGTATTTCTATAGCATCATTGGTTTTTTGATCGATATACGAGTCATACAACATACTGATAAGATTGCTGTTAAACATTTTGTTTTGACCGTTCACAGTTTTACTATAAAGAGCCGAATACTTCTTTAAATATTCATTCTGCTCTATATATGAAATACCGTGTTTCTTAGTATCAATCTTTGTAGAGTGTACTAATGCTGACAACGAGTTAGCATATATATCGAATTGCTTTTTAGCTATGAAGATATACGCCTGCAACTCTCTAGGAGAATACGTTCTGTTTCCTATTTTATACATCCCTGTTTGTACAAGGTTGTCTATAGACAAAGGTTTTGTTTTATCTATAAGGACGTTTTTATTCTCCATAATATCTTGCAATATGGTTTTTCCTTCTACAATAGTTCCATCAGCTGTTGTGAAACTGTTATTGTATTCTCCAGATGCAGATATTCCAAACAGCTCTCTAAATACAGCAGCGTCTTCGACCATATCCTGTGTACTATACCCATTGTTGCCAAAGTTATACAACCGCTTTAATTTAGATGTAATATCGTCATAACTACCTTGTGTACCAAATTGAATGGCTGTGACTACTTCTTTTTCTTTGTTTTCCCACGCTTGGCTAGATGTATCAAGCGGGTCGTCTTTTATAGATCCATTTTCAGAATTAAAAACATCGGCTACGTGTTTTAATATAGGTTGAGCAGTAAAGTAAAAAGCATCGTCTCCAAAACCGGTTCTGACTAGCAAGTTAACAAGATTGTATGTATATTGGTTGACATTCAAACGTAATATATAAGGATCTTTAGCAACGTCTACGTGAGCATTGATAAGGGCGGACAACCAAGACATTATAGAATTACCATCTCTATCAAGCTGATCGTGTAAACTCTTTCTATACAACTGTGACATTATACCAAACGGCATGTCTCCAAATTCTACTTCATACAAAGTTGTTAATATCTGGTTATTGTTATTTAACGCAAACGGAGCTATTCCTTGCTTACCAGTTATGAACGCATTCTTTACACTAGACTGGTACGATAGAGTTTCAGAAGCCATTGGTTCGTACGGAGTACGTATTATATCCTTCTCTATGTGCTCCTTTAGTATTTTTGTTATTAACGAAGTATCATTATCGATAGACCTATGTAGCATATGTATATATCTACCGTTGACTTCCGTGCCAGAATCTTTTAATAGAGCAAAATAATAATCTAATAGATTATTTTTTAGATAATCTTCAGATCCTTCTTTGAATTCTCTAGTACCATTCTTGTTGTAAGAATACATAGACAAATACAACTTGTCAATATCGAAATCTGATCCAGTAACCTTCGTAAATTCTTCAGGTAGTATTATAGTATCTCTAATAGAATGTACAACATCTACAAACTTAAGTGCATGTATAGAAGATACAGCCTGTGTAGGAATACGATAACCTATAGTAGTTGTATCAGCATCTTTTCCAATTATCTTATGGTCTATAAGCCACTGTCTCGCTTCTTCAAAATTGAATCGTATGTCTTCGCCTTTTGAATCTTTAATTCCCTTCAAGATAGGATAGAAAAAGTCAATGCTTATCACAGCGTCCATACTACCGTCGGAATTGACCAGATTCAATTTAGTATTATTATTTAACACAAACTTATTATCATACAATACGGTCTGGCGAGTCATACCAAATACACTTCTTTGGTAGAATGCGTTTCCGTATAAGTTTATGTCGATAACATCTTTATTGATTTGAGAGGCTAATACACTTTCTATCCACGAAAGATTAGAAACAGTATTTAATATTCCTTTATCGCCAGGATTCTTTTCGAATTCGTCTATTGCGTCTAAAATATTCTTATCTGCATCTCTGTCTTTAAGTTGATCTCGTAAGAACGAACACAGTTTGTGTATATCTACATTTTCACCAGATTTATCAAATATGGTATTTTCAAATCTTTCTTTTCCGATTTCTGATAACTTCTTTATGATAGTCATCATATTATCCCTTATCTGACGTCCAGTATACGACGAATCTCCAACCTTATACGTTTGTCCAAGACGTATTACAGACATAGCTACTTTTGCAGCCTGCGTACCCATAGAACCTACTTCCGATTCATGAGGATCTGTATTAAGCTGTCTTCTTATATTCTTATATTTGCACAGGTAAGTATGATCTTTAAATGAGAAATCCTTTATAGATTGAACATCCATATCTGGATCAAATCTCTGAGATGCTTGTGCTCCAACTTTCACAGCAGAAGAAAACAACACCATATCTACCCCATAAGAAGGATCTGTCATCTTTTCGTACAAGTCTCCTGTAAATCCGTATGCAATGTCTTTGAATATTGGGAATAATGCAAACTTGTGATAATAATGTACAGGTAACTTATTTTGCATTCTATAACCGAAAGCAGAATACTTTTGCGTACTAATCAGCGCATCTACTATTATCTTATAATTAGCGGCATTGTTATATTTATTTGCCGTACCAGATCTAAGTAAATCAAATGCTTTCTTTACGTTTCCTTCATATGCGCCACGCATGCGTAATAGATTTTCAGCCATCTTATCGGTAATAAATGCTGTACCATCGGCGACATTTATCTCCTTTGCGTAAGAACTTGATTCTGACTCTATCTTTTCTTCTATTATCTCTATTAAGTTTCCATCTTTTGGTATAGCATCCTTTACATCATCCAGATCCATGGAGTATACTTCCGAGTATATCTCTTCGTCAGTTTGTGATCTACCTTTTTGTAATAGTTTATAGTTGGCTAAAGCCTCCCTGTATTCAGCATCTTCAAACATCTTACGAAGCGTCTTATACATAGGAGAAGCTATCTCATAGTCGTCTATCTCTGCGCATCTATACGATTCTGGTATATTTGCCAAACCCTCTATGTTCTGTGTTCCAGTAGATCCTTGTCCTCCAAGACGCTTACTTTCGTCTTCTGTTATGTTAGACAAATAACCATTTGCATCAAACTTCCACTTGAAGAAATGCGGAAATCCTGTAAATATTCGTTGCGTTTCTTCTTTTGACATTATGGACTTGACCATACAGTCATATACATATGCGCATATGGCAAAAGATTCCATAACCTTTTCATTATTTTTATAAAGTTGACCAATTGTTAACTTATCTGTTATACGATGGTCGCTATACGCTCTTGCTAACTGCTTTATCTTAGAATCGTCTAAGAACTTGTTAGTGTATGCAACATACGGGTTTATTCCTTCTCCAACAGGAACTCTAGTAATTATACCTTTTTCTACAAGATTATCTAACTCTTCCGATAGTCTGTGTTTAAGAATATTCATTACCATAGAACGCTGCCTCATTCTGAGTTGTTGATCAGTCTCATTCGGCCGTTTGTCGAAGAACAAAGCCATTGCTTGACTTCTACTATCTAATACGCTCTTTACAGGATCCTTTTCGTCATAGTAATTAAACGGAATGTATTCGTCTACACTTTCGTCTAACGTTCCATCGTCGTTTAATTTCCCATAAACACCGCTTATAAAACAAAATCTAGCACCGTTCATGAAGTTATCATGGAAGTTCTTTATCTTATCATTCTGTCTTACTTTGTCGTTATTACAGGTATTAATAGGCTGTATATCTAAATCTATAATGGTCTGATTAACCATTTCTAATTCGCGATACGCATACTCTATCAATTGGTCTAGTACAGCATCATCAGCAATACTATTCTGTGACTTCAATTCTTCTGAGGTAAACGCAATCTTACCATTTTTTCCAAACATAGGAAGATGCCCAATTTCTGAAGAATTGTAGTTAAATCCTGGTAAAACTATACCTTTTAAGAAGAACCATGTGGATTTATCTGAAAGTGTTGGGAAGATAATATGACCTTCTTGTAAAATAGCCATTTTTGACAAAATATCATCTCTGGACGAAATTTCTGAATATTTCTGACCAAGGTTATTTGATATTCCAAGTTTAACGCCCGATGAAGTAGACAAAGTGAGTTTGTCGTGAGTAGGATTAAACTTAGGATCAAGTAGTGTTTTCATTACAATAGATCCGTGTCTTCTATCCGCAGACAAAACGTACTGCGATTGCATTAAGTCCGCTACAGTAGAATTATCTCTCAGATTGCCTTTTTCATCATATGTATTATTTAAATCCTCTAACGTCTCAGAAGCTTGATGGTGTTCTGCAAATGTATACATCTTATTTCCACCAGGGCCTATAATAGAACCTTCTTCGTAAGCAGATTTATAACGACCATACCACGTACCAAGGTCAGTCACGAATCCACGACTATAATATAAATCAGAACCTGATGTACGGAGAGATCTCTTTTCATCACCACGTCTATCTACAGTAAACAACTCTACATCTTTTTGTTCAACTGCTGTATTTAACAGTTCCAACGTATCTATGAAAGGAGATATACTTGTTTTTCCACTGTTAATCATCCAGTGTATAAACGCATCTTTTGTTGTAGAATTTGGATATTTTTGTCTAAGTGTATATTTTAATACATTAGTGTCAATATCTATTCCTACGTTTTGTAGTTGTTTTGCAACAAATGATATAATTTGATGCAAATCTTCAACGTTGTCTACATCTAATTGTTTTTCTATTCCTGGCAAACTAATAGCGTGCATATTAATTTTGCCAGTATTAAACTTCAAGACGTTGTTCAAATATCTAAGATTCTTTGCAGTTTCTCCAAATACTTTTGTTTTTTCTCCAGTAGAAAATACAGGGTCTCCGTAATCATCTTGGTCTAATATTCCAAAGTATGCAGTTCTTATATTATCGAACCATAATCTAGGATATGTTTCTGATGCAGATTCAGTATTAGTAGAACCCTCATTATAACTATACTTACCTACAGGTCTGCCAAGGTCATCCAACTTCGGCTCTACAAATGTAAACTGGAAGTCTAGTTTCTGCGCTTTTACGGCAAGATACATCTTGCTGGCGTAAGATTCATAATCTGGATTTGTCATTATTACAGCTCCGTCTATGATCTCACCTTTTCTATGAACAATCTTATTGTTTGCATCTACTACATCATGTGAATAGCGTACTAAGTTAGGAAACAATTCATCTTTCGTTGGATGTTTCACATCTGCAATATATTCTGAAGGATTTAATACTGTTCCCTTGTACATCACAATAGGAATACCTGTGTATTCATCGTTATTGTGTCTGCGATAAGATAAATATCTAAATCTGTGGAAATTGCTACGAATATTGCTAAATATAAAATCGTTTTCTGCAAGTTTGTCTAATCTGCTTTCAAAATCATCAAAATCCCTAGATTCATGCAGAGTTTGTAGCAACATGTTATATATCTTTTCGTATGAAGCAAATGTATTTAAACCCATCGAATTTGTTTCATTCGGAATGATAACACGCTTTTGTTTTCCGTTTACAGTTCTATATAACGAACCAACAACACCTGCGTCAACGTCGTCTTGCGTAGCAAATCTTAAGTTTGGTCTAGTAGACAAGAAGAACTTTATTTGAACGGCGACATCATCTCGCATAGAGTGTGTCCAGAATTCATCATCGTGGCCCTCTATATCTTCTGCAATACTTGTTCCGTTGCCGTCTTTGTCTTCTTTATTATTTCTTTTTCTGACAAGTTTTTTATCTACACCATATGATTCTATTTCGCGTTCCACCAATGGTAAGAAACATTCATCCCATTTAGAGAACATTTCTCTAAATTTTAGTATGTTTGCTCTTTGTAAAGCATTTATTTTGCCATCTTTAAATAGTTGTTCTACATCTTTTCCTTTAGCTATAAGCTTATCGTAGAAAGAAGAATTTTGCGGAGTTCTCTTGTTTTTTATATCGTCTATAGCTTTTTTCTTCTCTTCTGGAGTTCCCAGTATAATAGATCTAACGGATTGTAAATCGGTTCTAAGTTTATCGATACTAGATCCCAAGAGGTCTACACCAGATTTTGTAATCATGTAATACGTGATTACTTTTACGGCATCGTCGACTTCTTTTCTGTTTGCAAAGTTATCAAGATTTACTGGCGATTTACCCTGCTCAGGAGTTATTTCATAATTAAGACCTTCTTTTCCAAAGCGATTTAAAAAGTCTTCACTTATGGAACTATCCATAGAAATTTTTCTGAATTTTCCTTTGGTGGTTTCTCTAAATATCTTTGCCATAGTAGCGTCATCTAACGACTTTAAGGCCTTATTAAATTGACGTATACGTTTAAAGTATTTAATTAAATTCCATGTAAATTCTACACCTTCTATGCCGTTTCTAAAATCATAATACATATCAGCCAAAGCTTCTGCAACCTCACGGTCAGACATTTTTTCTCCAGCTGCATATTTTTCACGATAATGCTTATATAATTCTTCACGGCGATGTTTTGGTATAAGAAGTTCTACGATAGCGTGGAAGGCTTCATGAAACTCCACTCCGTTTTCCGCAGCATCCGACATTATTATACCATTTGCTAATGTCTTACCTACAACTATGTGACCGTTTTCTGTAAGTTGTATTATTTTAGAAGTAAACGCTATTGGAAAATCTTTTGGCAATATTTGACGCAAACGTTTTAGTGCTTGTTCTCTGTCTAATGGAGTTTCTGCAACAGAACGCTGTGTTTTTGGCAAACCGTCCGAATCTTCATCGAAGTATGGATTGCTTTCTTCATCGTAACCAAAATACACGTCGTCATCCACATTTATTACAGATACCTCGCCCTGTTGTTGTGCTGTCAACTGTATGCGTTTTTCCTCTTTTACTTCTGCCTTCACTTCAGGCTCTGTCTGAATTTCTGCACGTTCGAAAGATATCAATGGGTTTTTTATACCATTATATGTAGATTGAAAGAACCCGTGGTTCATCATCCACGCAAATCCTCTAATGCCTTTAAACGATCCATCTCCATCTGGATCTACATCTTTTCTATTAAATGTCAAATGTTCAGAATAAGAGATTTCGTTTACAGAAGGATTATTCTTAAAAAATTCTTCAAGCTTAAAGAACGGGTTATTCGGATCATTATCTATATCTCTAGATGTTCCTCGCCAGAATAAAGACTCGTTGTTATAATAAACGCTGAGATTTTCTTTTAATATCTTTTTTAAGTTTTCAACATCTTCTGCGTTTTTCAAATTGAACCTGTGTTCTCCTGGCATATTTCCTACTCCAGATAAAACGACAGTATTATAATCAAAATTGTTTTGTTCTGGACCCAACCGCAAATAGTGGAACTGGAATGTATTTCCTGTGATAGAAGCTCCTTCTCCAAAGCGAACAAGCATTCTTAACAAATCAGAATATGTAATAGGACTTGCGTGCGAATTTCCCTTTTCGTCTAATACCGTTTCTTTTCTATTTACTCTTTGCAGAACTCTTATTATGAAATCTATATCAGAATCTTCAAAGTTCGCTGGAGTAAGTGCTATTGGGAAAGATTGATTAGGATCTTCGTTGTACCCAAGCTTATACTCTAGTACCACAATTCCATCCCTCATTTCTCTTCCTGGTTCTATGAAATGTACACCAGACGGGTCAACATTGACATTTGGTCTGGACTTACGCACAGAACCTTTATCTACGATTCCTATCTCACCAACGTCATTACCATCTAAAAGAGTATTAATTTCATCTTGACGCAAACCAAATTTAGTGACAGCACTTTCTAGTTTTCCGCTATAATCTGCAATACCGTTTGTTCTAGATACACCTTTAAGAACGATTACAGTATCGTCACTGACTTTATCTATATACAATAGCTTGTCTATAGACTTTATTAATTCGGTATCTCTTGGATTGATTTGATTGCCGTTTTCATCTTGTGTTGCAATATTTAACAACAATCCTTTAAAAGTATGGCCTTTGTATTCTACATCTATTGATATTCCTCTCGGCGTACCAATACTACCTGTATTTCGCTTATATTGTTTTATGTTTAACTTAAATACAGCAGAATTTACAAATTCTGGTTCAGTAGACAATTTATTCCACAAATCTATATCTACTCCATTTGCACGATACTTAATAATGGCAGCATCGGTCATGTCAATATTAGAAAACATCTCAATTCTTCCGGTTGCTGCACGTTGAGCAGCCGCAAACCTATTAGCAGCCGTTCTACTTGTTGCTTCATCGTATGCCGATATAATGCCAGAAGCTTGTCTATATATATCTTCTAACTCCGTAAGCAACGTTTGCATATCTCTTACAAACTCATTTGCCCATATTATATTTCCTGCTCCAAACAATTCAGATGTTGTGGACATTGACCACGATCCTGTAAGCCTAGAAGTTATATTGTCAAATAGTCGTTTTCCTAATACATCAAAAGACTGTCCTAATTTTTCTTTATTCGATTCTAAATAATTCTTTACTACATTTATGCCATTATTTAGTCTATTAGACAATCTATTCAATTCATCTACAATTCTGGCATTCGATGGCTCTCCTATATAGAATGGTGGTTGAGCTATAGCATAGCGTGCATTAGATCTATATCCATTTTCATGAGAAGGTTCGTTATCAGCAATAAACCTTCCTAATATTTCTGGTGAATGTTTGCCAGTAACTTCATTTATACCAGCACTTGTTCTTACCCAGTACGGTACTATGATCTTGGATGCTACATGATATCCATCCAGTTCGATCATTGCCTGATATGCAGTAAGCTGTCTAACATACTCATTGTACGGAGACTTTCCATTGCTGTACGGTTCTTGGAATTCGCTCTTTATATCGTCAGATTTGAAATCTTTTGGCAATCTTGCTCTAGCGTGTGTGCCACGTTTATGAGTTTTAAAATCTAATATATGAACGTTTCCAGATCTATCTACAGCGATCATATCGGTAACACCGGCAATTCTACTTCCATCTGGTAATTGTTGATTCCAAGTCAATTCGTCTGTTATAAGCTTCCATCCAAGCCGATCAAACATATCTTTTTGTTCCTGCATTCCTGCCAACAGATTGTCAAATGCTTCTTTTGGCATCTTAAATGCATTCTCATCATATTCTACAGTTTTACCTGAGAAGAAGTCTCTTGCTATCTGATCTATGATGGATCCTGCTATAACAGATCTGGCTATAGTATCGAATCTTGGATTTTTTCCTACAGCATCTTTGTATACAATAGAAGCAGTGTTTGCTATACCTATTATACTTTCTTTTGTGTTTATTACGTCGTCCAGTAAATATAAAGATAGATCTATTGCGTTTCTTTTGTATATATCGGAATCTGTTCCGTAATGTGCTGCGATAAACGTATTTACATCTTCTTGTAAATCGTTTACTACCTTTTTATATTCTTCAACAGATAATGTTTCTCGCTGAGATTCTAACGTGTCTATTAGGCGGTTTGTATAATCTTTGCGGGCATTAGTTCTGGCATTCTCGAACATTTTTGGCATCCAGCTGTGGACTCTAGGAAATATTGTAACCTTTCCGTTCACCTTTATAAAGTAATCGTGCGAAGTATGACCTAACACGTTCTTTTTATCTTCATTTACTTTTTCTATCAGCCTATTATATGTCTCTTCTTGCTCTTGTGTGTCGAAAGTTATACCACCTAATTTTAATTCTAGCGCCAACCTTTGAGGAGTTATACCAGCGGCTATTCTATCCATTTCATATGCGACACTAGCATCTTGCAAACTTCCAAATATCTGAATCAGTCCGTCTATACCGTCCTGTATAGGCTTAAATACCTCTGTTATTGGTTTTACATACGGCTTCTTTTGTAGACTTTGGATAAAATCATACTGCGTTTTAGTTATTTTAAAAACATCACCGGTGTTAGATACAGCTGTGTATTTCCCATTTTCGTTTTTAAACACAAAACCAGCATTATTCATAAACATTATTTGCGCAGCCAAACTAGGACCTTTGGTTCTATCAGTAAGATGTTTATACGCATTCTTACTGGCCATTTTATTTTTTATCGTGTCTGCGTATGCTTCTGCAGCTTTAACAGCGTTCTGTTCTAATTCTACTAAATCTTGTATTTGAGCCGGTACCAGTATAGACCAGATTCCACTCAACGCCGAATCGATAGCTTTTTTTATTTCAAAGAACCTTTCAAATCTTTTATTTTTTCTATCTGGCAATACTAATTCGGTACTGCTTGTCTCTGTAGGACTTTGATCTGAATCGTTGAATAAATTGTATATATCATAAAACTTCTTTATTTGTTCAGAATTAAGAACATTTGAATAAATGCTCATCAATCTTTCAAATTCAGGAAGGTTTTGACTATATATAGCGTTCAGTATTTCAGTTTCTACGGCCTGTTTTAGCGAAGTAGATTTACTATATGAAGAAGGATTATTAATGCTCAATAAAGGTTCGTTTCCTCTATAATTTCCAGCATTTTCTATAGCTTCTGCATACTCATCTCTAATAGACAAGTAAGTTGCAAAATCATATTCATCCTTTGATACAATTTCTTTAGAAGAACCTTTTCTAAATTGGTATATAGTTTTGCCGCGCTTTGTGTGTTTCTTTTCCGCAGTGTATCCGTCTTTTAACAACGTAAATACTCTAGAAACTTTTGATTCTGTTAGATTTTTCGATACTCGATCTCGCTCTTCTTTTGAAAATCCTTCAAGGTATTCATCCTTTATTGCATTTTCTTCTGCGACATCATCTTGTGTAACGTCGTCGGTTTGATCACTACCAAGTTCCTCTAACTCTTTGTTTTCTGCAGCTAAACTTGATTCTTCCAAACGTTTCGCGGCATAAAGTTGTCTAAACATATCTTGTACTGCTGATACGTTTCCAGACAACATTGCGTCTTCGATTTGGTTAGCTAGTACAGCATTGTCTCTATCTTTCTGTCGTTTTTCTCTTTCTTTACGACGATCTATAAATTCTCGTTTTTGATCAGATGTATATTCATCGGACGTTTCTGCCGCATAATCAGATTCGACCATTTGGTTATATTCATAATATTCTTCTGCATCAAACGGTTTATCTTCTCCAGTAGAGAGCAATGAATCTTTATCAAGTTCTCGTTTCGCATAAATCGGATTACCATTGTCATCGTCTCTTACTTTCTCTGCAACATATAGTTTTCCATCGTATCCAGTATAAATATCATTTGTACTGTCTATTGGATGCTCGTGTATCCAGTCCGATACTTCTCTACGACGTTTTATCGTATTAAAAAAGTCGGTTTCTATACGTTGTTGCAATGCTTTGTCAGATTCATTTGCTTCTCTGTATTGTTTTACAGCAGTTTTTCCTGTATATATAATTTCATCTTTTCCGTTCTTTTTAGAATTTACTCCAAATAGAAGATTATTTAATGTCTCGTTTGCAACTTGGGAATCTAATTCATACATATGTTTTTTGACATACATTTCAACATAATTCTTATGTTTGTCTATGTCTGTAGCGTCGTTGTCAACTTCTTCTCTTGTATGATATTCTTTTATTCCCGCTTTTTTATTAGCTCTGTTGGCAGTATCTATATATTCTTTAGCGCGTCTTGCTATTTCGGATTTATTTCCAACAAAATCTTCTACATCTTTATACGTTTCGTATATTTCTAACCAAGCAGCTAAATCAGCAAATGCGGCGTCTGCGTTTTGATTTATAAGGTATTCTCTCTGCAATTCTCCAAACTCTTCTTCAAACCTTTGCTTTGGAGAAACCATTTGTCCTTTTTTATTTCTTACTCTGACAGAAGATAATGGATCAACTTCCTCGTCTGTATCTTTTTTATAATACTTACTATATAGATCATATACATCTTTATGTTCCGCAGCAAGCCAATCTATAAAACCGCGTTCGTTGTATCCTATTGTAGCATTTATAGCGTTTACAATTTCTCTTAATCTTTTATCTGCTGTTTCAGAAACATTCATCTTTTGAGCAACAATTGATACATAATCGTCTTCATCTTCTTCAGATATATCATTTGCTTTTAATGACATTCTTACTATAGGATTTCTTTTGAGATTATATATTTCCTGATATAGTTTTCTATTTTCTTCTATATCTTCTTGCGCAAAACCAGCATCTTCTGTATTTCCAGTTTGTTCAGCGTGTTTATTTTTTCTTTTGTTTGCATTCTCAATAGCGTCGAATGCTGCCATCATTGTGTCATAATCTGAAGCACGGTTTGCATATTTAGAATAAAGAGCTCCTTTTTGTATTCTTGCATCATCTTCTGCCTTGGTAGCTCTAATATTAGACAATGCGGCATCTGTGGCATCTATTTGTTTCCACGATCCGTTTGCAGATTGTGCAAATGCGGCAATTCCACCTTGTGCTAACCATCCAAGTGCACCAAGCTTTGCTTCTTTCCAAATTTCTCTTTCTTCTTGTGTTACCTTCGATGGATCCTTAAATAAGAAATCCCAACTTGATCTAACACCGTCTATTATATTATCAAATATCAAAGCTGGATTATATACTCCAGATTCAAAGTCGCTTGAATATTCACCGTTTGCAGCCTCATGTTGACGAATAGATTGAACGTCTTCTTCCCAGAATTCAGACCCTGTTCCAGTTATAAAACGCCTACCAAAAGACTTTGTGCCTTTCCAAATCGCAGCAGATTTGGGATTCTCCAATATTCGATTTGGTATTTTTTTACCTAATTGGGATACATAATTTAATGTTTTTCTAGCAGATGCTATTGCCTCTTCTGATGCAATATGTTCGATCCCGTTTTTTATACTGCGTTTTATATTTGGTAGAAATCTTACAGATTTTGCACCAGCTTCAGTTGCAGCGGAAGTTAACGCCAGCACTTCTTCTACAGGCATTCCGTCTTTTCCGATAAGACCTTCTATTCTACCAGCTTTTGCTAACTCTCTAATTTCTCTCAGAGTATTTCCTCCTAGTTTCCCAGGAATCGCTTTTACATATTTCAAAGCCTGCGCAAATATATGGTCAGGAACAACAGTAATAGCAGCATCTATCCACACACCTGGTGCTGTGGCATTCATATCTTTTGCCCAGTGCTGGTTAGCTCCAGCAATAACATTCAATAGGTCACGTTGTACAGAAACGTCTTCAAAAAATATTCTGCCTTCCGTAAAAGCATCTACTATATCTTCTAAATCCGCATTGTCGTTTTTTAGCTGTTTTCTTCCATCTTCCAACATTTTTGCAGCTAATGTAGACTTCTCTCCGATTCTTTTTATAAAATCTTCTTTTGTTACACCATTTCCAACCTCAGCGTTGTTTTCGTCTGCAGCCTGAGCTCCACCAGAAAATAAGTTTGTAGCAGCTGCTCCTGCAAGCCATCCTCCTCCACCGAGTGACATAGCATAACTAGCTAATTTAAGCATTGATTTTGGAGCAGAAGACATGGAAGATCCAAGAAGACCTGCAGTACTAAAAAACATTTTCTTTGGGCTGAACAATCCTAAATCTTGAGACAGTTGGTCATTTGCATCAAACCACGCTGTTGGTTGATATGTTCTATTTAGTCGTTCTAGATCTTTTTGGTCTGTATCTATATCACTTCTCCACTGCTTGTATTTTGTAGATAAATGTTTATTGAATTCGGATAATATATTCTCAACTTCTTTCATTTCATTTTTTGGAGAATATCCTTTGCTCAACATACTATCTACTCTATCAAGAGCTTGTCTAAGTCCACCGAGTTTATGTCTTATTCCGAGGTCGTATCCGAATCTTATTTTAGAAAGTTTATCGTTTACCCATTCCCACGCGCTGCTTTCAAAACCACTATTGTATCCAGACAGTTGGTATAATTTTTGGGTTGCTACGTTTTTGTTAAACGCAGACTGCTTTAATCTGTCCTCAGCTTCTTTTAACGCTGACATGTCTTCATTTGATAAACTGCCGCCGTTTCTTTCCATATTAAGTCTTAGACGATAAACTGTATTTTTATCATCTTCAACTTGTTTTATATAATTTCTAAGATCTTCTAATCCAGAATTAGCTAGAAATTGTAATTCTTGACCGCGTCGTATCTTACCTTTAGAATCATCTATTTGTACATCGTTTGCACGATTTGCAAATGTAAATGCAACGTCGCTTGTAAAATTAGGCTGTTGCATTACAGTCTTATAATCCTGATGCTGCCTGCCGGTGAACAATATATCAGCTGTGTCGTTATAATCTACACCAGGCTTGTTTCCAAACAATGCAAGCAACGTGTTCATCCAATATCCCTTCGGTCTGTTGTTGGCGTTTTCCTCCAACGCCTTACGATACATGTCGTCTATTGCTTCATCTATCGTATTTGGTTTGTATTCGTATTGTTTATAATCGTTTATCCAATCCGTGGGATATATTGTATTATGCCAATCTTCTAATTCTTTAAGTTCAATTGCATCTTTGTCAGTAAAGGAATCTTTGTTACCAGATATACCAGAAATCCATTTTTTATTTTTCAACATTCGCATCTTATCCGATTGCTCTTTGTTGTATTCTTTTTGAGTTTTGGCACCGTCTGGTGTTATTACTATTTCGTTATCTGTCGGTTTATTCTTTTCCCAAAAAGGAGTAAAGAATTCATCTTTTGACGGATCTACCGCATCTGCGAAATTTCTAAAGTCCCATTTATTTTCTTCATACGCTTTTTTACGATTCTCAATGGACTCTTTAACTTCATTATCAGCATCGGTATCTATAATTTTTTGTATAGCGGTATTCCCTAATGCGTCTTCTTGTCTGCGTTTATAATAATCCGAATAATCTATATATGGTTGGCGCGGAGATCTAAGTCGCGCGCCAAACCCAATTATACCTCTGTTCATATATTTTTATTGTTCTTATTCTATTGTCTATTCAGCATCTTCCGTTGTCAATGCAACATTTGCTTGTTTTTGAGCACCTGTACGTTTTAAATATGCAGCATCCATATCTCTGTATGATGTACCGTTGAACTCATCCAATGCAGCATTTACACTCCAGTATCGTTTTTTACCATTTTTACCGGAATAAACTCTTCTTGACGATTGATTGCTCACAATACCAGTATCCAACCACACATCTCCAGTCATATGAGTAGAAGCGTCTCCGTTTACTTTATATTGAATCTTACCTTTTCTAAACGAGTGTATTCTACCATCTTCACACATTACAGTATAAACATTATGAACACTTGTTTGATCTGGTATAAAATAACTACTATCTGAATCTAAAGCATTGCCATCTTTCATACCAGGGAATGTCCTATACATCTCGTTGTTTGGTGATATTTTACCATTTGCTCTGTTTCCTGCTGTCTTAGCTACCATCTGAGCAGGACTATTAATAGATTTAATATCAGAATGCGTCAAATGAACGCTTCCGTCCTCTTCTATCTTGTGTCCAGGGAATAAAGCATATGTTCCATTTGCAGCATCTTTTGTACCAAAGGCGTCTATATACGCATTTATAATTCTCTGATTATGTGGTGATACAGCAATTCTCTTTCCAGTAGCAGTCCTAGATTGTGGAGTGTTATCCCACATCGTAGACCATACTCTGGATGAAAAGTTTTGTTGGTATCTTACCAGATTTCTAGCAGCATATTCTAACTCTTGCTGCGATGCTTCATTTACACTCTTTGTTATATATTTCCCGTTTGCGTCTTTTGCAGGTGTAAGCCTTCCATTTGCGTCTGCTACAAGTGCATATATAGGAGTTCCTGTGGAAGAAATAGCTTTTGCTATACCATCATAGTGGATACTGTTTGTATAGCTATATCCTTCTGACGACGCACTACCACCTCTTCCGTTCTTTCCTTGGTTTTTAAGTTCTTGCAGAGCCATGGCATTTTCGTGTGCACGTTGTTGTCTTTCTTCTGCCAGTTGTGCTTGCAAACGTATATTGGATTGCTGATATCTGTTTTGTACACGCATTTGTTCATATGGATCGATTTGTGGCATTGGTTCGCGTAAACGTTCCCTATTAGCATCTGCTATGTTCTCTTTAAATCTATTTATGGCTGCAGCTTTTAAATCTGCGTCAGACATTCCTGGATTCTCTGCCCTCACTTGCTCTAACGCGTTATTGTAATAATAGCTTCCCAAATCACTGCGCAGCATTCCTTGTATAAACGGATTGGCTGCGTTTAACAAATCGTTTCTGTCTATTCCAGTATAACGATATCCGTCTTTGGTACCTTTATACAGAGGCTCCATATTATCGAAGATATGGCTTGTATATTGATTCAAAGTTTGCCACTTTGACGGGGCCATTCTTGTCCACATCCCATTAGTGTTTGTATCCCAACCTTCAAGAGTTTTTCCACCGAGTACAAACTTTTCGAAATCTGGATCCCATTGTCCATTCGCCATCATTTGTGCTCTATTCTTTAAATACTCCTTAGCGTTCTCAGCAGACTGTCTCATACTGGCGAGCTTGGCATAAGGTAT
>AUXO012995444.1_pt1 | contig 25348 bp, 27 predicted proteins | sample 768731 | NCBI WGS metagenome assembly AUXO01 (sample SAMN02715735, study PRJNA202380) | gut metagenome | biome: sheep rumen | host: Ovis aries | place: New Zealand: Palmerston North | reverse complement strand
TATTAGAAATAAAAAAACTAAGAGATTAAACTCCTAGTTTTAGTATACGAAAAGGGATAATCAATCGCAAAAAATTCAAAAAATCATCAATATAAAATCGCAAATCATTTTTTATTCAAAACAACCCTCATTCTTCAATCACAAAGACATTAAAACAATTCTTTTACCTAATAATATTTTTATAGCTAATAAGAAAAAAACACCAAATAGGTGATTATTCTAAAATAGCCTTAATACCTTTAGCGATTCTTAAGGAAACATCTTTAAAATGATTTCCTTCATTCTCCTCATATAAAGTATCTATTCCTAAAGCTATAAAATGATTCTTTATAGCTATAGTTTTATTATAAACCTCTCTAATTAAGCTATTCTTTGTATTAGATTCAAGATTACCTAATGATAAATATATCCTTTTAGGTTTAGCAATCATTTTATTGTTTTGAATATACTCTAAAAAATTTGGATACCAAAAAGAACCACTACATGATACAGCCTTAGTAAATATATTTGTTTTATATAATGCATAAACACTAAATAATCCTGCAAGTGAATATCCTGCAAGTATATATTCTTCTGCCATATTATTTATTGCCTCATTAATTTTTAAAATTATCTTTGTAAGCTTCATAATATAATTATCAGCCTCTCCAAGATAATCATCTCCACCCTTAAAAAGTTTTTCCATAAACCATGGTGACATATCATTATTCCAATTTATGTTTGATATTGCAGCAAATATGAAATCAATTTTACAAATGCTTTTAATATTAGAATATATTTCAAAAATATTTTCATCATCTGCATTAAAAACTATAACTGGCATAACATGATCTAAACTATCATAATATAGGGTAATATGCTTATCATATAAATCCATTTCCTTCTTCATGGCTATTCCTCACAATCAAATTTTAAATTAAAGCTTTTTCTTATATCAAATAATATTTCTTGGACCTTTATTGAATTACTAGCCCCATATATATTTGATTCACACATTTTTTCATTAATACAATTTATTGCTTCTTCTATTTGATACTCAAATCCATTAATTCTAAATGGATATGAATATATAGTATCATTTACCCTAAATTCCTGATTTTGCTGGAAATCCGGAATATAAATCATACCCTTATCCCCAATAATATAGGCCTCTCTTTTTAAATCTTCGCCAATAGCTGTAGTCATTATGGCCTTTGCGTTTGAATAAAATAGCTCTACCCTACTCCATTCATCAGTATTATACTCATTTAATCTATAACAAGAATTAATACTTATTGGTCTACCGTCAAGTATTAGATCAATTAATGCAAGATTATAAATACCAATATCTAGCAAAGCTCCTCCACCAAGGGATGATATAAACTTTCTTTCTCTTCTATCAGGTGTAATACTAAATCCATATGATACCCTAACCTCTTTAACATTACCAATTTCACCATTTTTAATTATCTCTTTAATCCTTTTATATGCTGGTAAGAATTCTATCCATAGAGCTTCCATAATAAAAAGATTATGCTCTTTTGCATAGTTATATAATGCTTTAGCCTCAGAAGGATTTATAGTAAATGGCTTCTCACAAATAACATTCTTCCCATGCATAAGAGCATCCATAGCATTTTTATAATGCATACTATTTGGAGTTGCTATATAGATACAATCTATATTCTTATCCTCATATAGCTTCTCATATGATCCATAGGCAACATTTGCATTAAACTCCCTCTTAAATTCCTCTGCCTTTATTATATCTCTTGAACCCACTGCATAAAGAGTACTTCCTTCAATCTCATTTATAGTTTTTGCAAACTTTTTTGCAATTCTTCCTAATCCTATTATTCCAAAGTTCATAGAATCATCTCCTTTTTAATCATTTTAACATACATAAATATCATTTTATTAAAAAATATAATATATTATTTTTATTTTTTTTATTATTATGATTTTATCTTAAGGGGAAAAGTTATATAATATAAAATATATTAATAAAAAGTGAGGATATTATATGAAACCTATTAAAGAAGGTAAAGTTAGAGAAATATATGATAATGGTGATAGCCTAATTCTAGTTGCGACTGATAGAATCAGCTGCTTCGATGTTATTTTACATAACATGGTAACTGATAAGGGTAAGGTTTTAACTCAAATGAGTAAATTCTGGTTTGATTTTACTAAGGACATTTGTAAGAACCATGTTCTATCATTTGATACAGCTGATATGCCTAAATTCTTCCAAAATAAAAAATTTGAAGGACGCACTCTTATGTGCAAGAAGCTTACTATGCTTCCAATCGAGTGTATTGTAAGAGGATATATTACAGGTTCTGGATGGGCAAGCTATAAGGAAAATGGTACTGTATGTGGTATTAAACTTCCTGAAGGACTAAAGGAATCAGAAAAGCTTCCACAACCAATTTACACTCCTTCTACTAAGGCTGAAATCGGTGACCATGATATGAACATAAGCTTTGAAGAAAGTATTGACGTATTAGAAAAGGAATTCCCAGGTCATGGACTTGATTACGCAACAAAGATTAGAGATTATACAATTGCCATTTACAAGAAATGTGCAGACTATGCTTTAACTAAGGGAATCATTATTGCAGATACTAAATTCGAGTTTGGAATTAATGAAAATGGTGAGATTGTAATTGGTGATGAGATGCTTACACCAGATTCTTCAAGATTCTGGCCTGCAGATTCTTATGAAGTAGGAAAGTCTCAAGCATCATTTGATAAGCAATTTGCAAGAGATTGGTTAAAGTCTAATAAGCATGACTGGACATTACCACAAGACATTGTAGATAAGACAATTTCTAAGTATAAGCAAGCATATAAGATGCTTACTGGTAAGGATTTATAATAAGCATGAAAAAAGGTTTACTACATCGGTAGTAAACCTAATTTTTTTATTCTGTTACTTGTTCAGTAACCTCTTCTACTTGATCCTTACCAGTAATATGTCTATAGAACATATATTGTGCAGCTTCCATCTTAGGTCCAACCCATAAGAATAAAATACCAAATGTTAAACAGCAAAGAATCAACCATCCGATATAGCTTAATTGTAAGCAGAATAGCTCCCACTTATGCCCATTCATAATCTCTCTTGATTTTGTTATAGCCGCATTACCACTTAATCCTTCATCCTCAATTAGGTACAATGCACAAGCATATGAATATGATTTAATAATACCTGGAATAATTAATAGTAATGTCCATAAGATAATATAAATATTTTGTAATACATATGTCACTACTGATTCACCAAGATTATTACTAAATCCAGAGAATAAATCTCTTGCTTCTGGTTCAACATTAGAAATAGCCTTCTTAATAATAAGTAGGTATCCTAAATATAATGTACCACCAAAGATAAATGTAACAATACCGCATCCAACATAACTGAATACTGCAGAAATTGCATAATATAGTAATGCTAGTATTGCAAGTGTTCCACTAAATGTAGCACAAGCATTAGATGCCATTCTTCTATAATCTCTTGCACGTAGCTTTTCCATCTTTTTCCCTCCTCTACTCATAAATAATTATAACACTCCATATATAATATGTAAAGTTAAATTGACATATATAGCAATTGATAATTCCTATAGAACTAGCTCTCCATCATTACAATAAACTGATGTTATACCAGAACCCTCTCTCCAATTACTATCTAAAATAACTGATTGCCATTCCTTTATAGTACCACAATAGCTTATATTTGTAAGATTGGTTAATCCATTAAAGGCATTATCATCAATCCTTTTAACACTAGGATATAAAACAAGGCTTGTAATAATTGTGGCCCCTTCAAATGCATTAGATCCAATCTCTACAACCAGAAGACCATCATGTCTACTTGGAAGTATTACATTAATAGGATATGATTCTCGATGATTTTCTAGTTTAAATCTTGAGAAAATCAAACCATCACCAGATGAATTTGTCTCAAATTCAAAATCATCAGTATTTTCAGGATCATATTCTGTCTTTGTAGCACCACATACACTACAGCTATAGTAATAATATCCATCAGTTTGATTATATAATTCAAATTCATGAGGTGCATAATCCTTAGTCTCATCGCATCCCTCATCCATACAAAACTTCCAATGATATTCACTATCATAATCCCATCCAAATGAGAAATGATGATCACTACTTTCTCCACCACTAATATCAAGGTTGTATTCACCATAGAATACTAATTTTCCATTAATTGAGATTTTTCCAATAAATACACCTTCAGTAAGCTTAATATCAAAATGCTTTTTTATATCACCCTCATAAAAATAGAATCTTTCATTAGATGTATTAAAAAGCTCAACAGTAACAAAGCCAATATTATTACCAGTATAATCAACATCAAAGCCTACAGTATCTCCTGCCTGCGTAGTATTATAAACACTAACATTATATTTATCCTTTTCTTTAGTTAAATAATTAGCCTGAAATACCTTCTTAGACTCCCCGTCAGTTACATCAGTAATTCTTAGATAATAGACTGTATCTGGAGTTAATTCAGTAAACAAATACTCAGTATTTGAATCAAGCTCAATTACATTTCTATAATCATCATTATACAAAGCTATTGTATAATCCTTATCGCTATCATTAGTCTCTATAACAAATCCTAATTCAGTACTTCTTGATAAGAAATTAGTTACACTAAGCGATGAAATTTTAGGAATAGCACCCATAGCCACAGCCGCAACAACCACAGTTGATACAACTGATACTATTGTTCCTAAAAAAGCACTTGATAGATTAGAAACACTAGACACAGTACTACTAGCCTTACTTATATCTGTATTACTTCTATTATCATCATTCTGCCTTTTAGTATCCTTAAGGTTTTCTTCAGAGGCATCATCATTATCCTCTTTTGCCCTATATTCCTCTTCCGCTGTAAATGATTCGTTTCCAAGCTGATTTCTATTATCCTCATCCAGCTTTAAAACGCCATCTACATTTTGAATATCAATCTTATTATCCTCTAGATTCATAATTAGTTCCTATCATTAGTATCTTCTAAGCCCATTGCAGCCTCTTTTTGATTTTCAACAAAATCATTAGCTGCCTTTTTATCCTTAGATGTAGCCTTTTCAAACTCAACAGGCTCATTAACAACAATTTGCGGAAATGGAATATTAATATTATACTTATCAAATAAAAGCTTAAATTGTCTATTCATATCTCTTTCAACCTGATACTTAGCTGTTTCCTCACACTTGGCAATGAACTTTAAATTAACTGATGAATCAGCTAAAGCTGAAACTCCCTTATAGAAAGGTCCTTCCTTAATTTCAGGAATAGCCTGCTTAATATTTTCAAGATTTTCTTTAAGAATAGCCTCTACTCTTTCTAATGATTCACCATACTCAATGCACATCTCAATTGAAGCTAGTGATAATTGGTTAGTCATATTAACAAGTGATCTAATATCTGAATTATTTAAAACCTTAATATTACCACCTGCATCCTCAATTTGAGTATGTCTCATACCAATTTCCTTAACCGTACCTCTAAATCCATCGGCAACAATGATATCTCCAACATTGAAGACATCCTCAAACACGATAAATAATCCTGCAATAATATCACTTAAAAGTGGTTGAATTGCAAGTCCTACAATTAAAGATACAATTCCAATACCTGCTAGAATAACAGATGTATCAACACCAAATGATGAAAGTACAAAGAATAGCCATACTAATACTGTAGCATATTTGATGATTGAAATAATAATTGTAAGAAGTCCCTTAAGCTTCTTAAACAATGGAAGCATTAGCTTCATAACAAATCTAACTACATAGCTAATTCCAAAAATAAAGAATGTGTAGCTAACGACTCTTATTCCAGTAGAATAGTCTCCTGCTCCTGAAAAAATATCAAAGCTACGATAGAACTTACTGCTAAGTCCAAAAATCCATCTTCCAAAAATAAGAAGAATGAAGTAAATTGCTGTAATAGCAATAAAGCAATATGAAATTATTTGCTCAAACATAGATAATTTTTTATTTCTTAAATTCATGATTATCTCCTCCCACATTATAAATTATACCAAAGCAAACGCAACAAAAGTGCAACAAACAAAAAAATGGATTAATGGTAAAACCACTAATCCATTAAATCCTTTGTAATCATTTCTCTACAAACCTCAAATGCTTCCTTCTCCATATTACATCCAAGATAATACATAGGAAGTGCTAAAAGCCTATCTGTAATCCTATCCCATAAAAGCTTACTATCATCATTTGGAAAATCAATTTGTGATAACATCAACTTAAATCCTTCCATAGCCTTAAGCCTTCTAATACTATTTGTTTTATCCTGATATAAAAACACAATCGCATCAAGCCTATGGGATATATTATTATCAAGCTTATGCTTTCCGCTCCAAGGTGATGAATATAAAATAACATCATTTCCCTCAAGCCTTAATATATTCTTATCATCATTTAAAACTATCGCATCACTAAACCTTTCCCATAACCCTCTATGTGTTGATTTACCAGTACCAGATTTAGCTGTAAACATGATACCTAAATTATTATATACAATAGATGAACCATGCATAATAATCGCATCATTTTTACTAAGTATATACGAAAGCCCATATTGACTCATAACATATTCAGATACGCTGTTATGATATATAATATTAATCATTATACTATTCTTATAATAATCAATACTTCCAATAAGCCTACCATCTAGATATTGAACCTGTATGATATGACCATTCATATCATATTTTTTATAATATTTAGTTTCATAAATTAATTGTCCAAAAGGCTCTTTTATATCATCTACAAGCCTTGATGAGATATAATAATCTGCATCAAGCTCTGTTTTATATTTATAAGAGTTAACAAAATCACTCTCATAGCATAAATCAAGTGATATAACAAGACCTGCTACTAATATATTATACATAAATTGCACCTACTAATTAAATTATACAACATTTTAAAAGTTATTTTACATTCTCATATTCAATTTCATTGCTTTTGTTGCTAAATATATTCATAATAATCGCTATCATTAAAACAAGAGCCTCACTAATAAGTGGCATTAGCCAAATAAGGCTAAAATTTATTGCAGGTAATATTAAAAGTAAAAAAAGCGGGAATCCTATACCACGGCAAATAGATAATATAAATGCCTCCTTTGGTTTTAGTATTGAATTAAAATAATAAATAAAAACTATATTTAGTGGCATAAATAAAAATGCCACAAAATATGTTCTTAATATTTTTACACCAATATTTAGTGTAATAGATCCTTCCTCTGCATCCGCAAGCATTTTTAATAGAATCTCTGGTATTAAAGCCATTATAGCAAATGATAATAAAGCTAATACTATACTAGAAATTATTCCATATCTTTTATATTTTTTAACATTTGCCATATTTCTTTCACCAATTGACTTTGATAAAAGTGGTTCTGAGGCTTGACCAATCGCATACCCAAATCCTTGAATAAGTACTACAGAATTACAAATAGCTCCATATATAGCTCCTGTAGCTATAACCTCATCATTTGGGGCATATCTATCAATTTGATTATTGAATAATATAATTGTAATTCCCATACAAATATCTAGAATAAATGATGATATACCAATCTTTAATATTTTAATAGATTTATGGGCTATCCCATAAACCTTCACAAATCTTAAATTATTACTCTTTTTAAAGAAATGGATTGCAGGTATTACAGCTGTAGCTATTTGACCAAACATCGTACCAAGACCTGCCCCACTTATTCCCATATCTAAATTAAAAACAAATATAATATCTAATATACTATTTATAACTCCACCTAAAAGAACGGATACCATAGCAAGACTTGGGTCCCCATCATTTCTAATCATTACAACCATATATTGTGACATAAGATAGAAAGGTAATGCTATTTTCATATAGAAGGTATAATCCTTCGCAAGCTTTAATACCTCATTATTTTTAGCACCAAATAAGGTTAATAATGGCTCCTGAAAAATTATAAAAATAATTGTTAAAAACACAGAGGCAATAATACCAAGAATAAAGCTTAATGTAAAATAAGCATTTCCCTTATCAATCTTACCTCTTCCACGCTCAGCCATCATAAGTGTGGCTCCACCAATCGCAAATAAAAGTCCTGTTGAATAGATTAGGGTCCATACTGGCATACATACAGCTACTGCGGCAGAGCCAAATTCTTTCTCATATTGACCAATACAAATAGAATCTACAAAGGTATAAATGCTTAGTATAAGAGATGACCCAAGTGCTGCTAAAAGATATCTCATATATATTTTTAATGTATTATTCACTTAAATCCCTCCTCCAAATAAAAATGTTGGATAAGCCCATTCTATGTGGCATCTTATCCAACAATATAAACCAATTATATGTCCTCCGATGACCTAATTATTATAGCATTTAATAATTAAAAGTCAAATTATAGGATTTCCTTATTAAAATGTCCTCTTGTATCTGTTTCCTTATTGAAAAGTGATGTCTTGTGCATATCTATAATCTTATCCTTAAACATTTCAATAATTCTTACAGATTCATTATAATCCTCAGTAGTAAGATTAATACGGAATGTATTAACTCCCTTAATGCTTTCAAGGTCATCTATAAGATTTAATGACTTACCATTAAGGATTGTAGTTGTACAATCCTCATGTGAAATAATAGGGAAGTTAGAATATTCATCTCTTAGCTCATACTTATTCTTCTTACATTGTCCACACTGACCATATACCTTTAATGGGCAATATTTAGTAAACATCATGTCAGCCTTACCATATACAATCATCTCAAGGTTAGGTAATGAGCCTGTATTTTCCTTATAATCTCTTAATAAATCATTAATATCACTAAGATTAATCTCATGTGATAATGTAACCCTCTTAGCACCAAGTGTTGTTAAGGTATATACTGATTTCCAATTTACAACATTTAAAGAGAAATCTGTAACAAATGGATTCTTATCCTTATAATGATAAACTCCTCCATATCCTCCTACAAGTATTTCTCCATCATAATCCTTATATGTTGCAAGATTACGTCTTACAACATTATCAAAATAAATAGTTTTAATACCACATGCCAATGCGGCATTTTTTTGTTCTAAAGTATTGCAGAATACCGCAAGCTCAAGTGGCTTATCATCATATTTAGTTTTAATATATTTAAAAGAATCAATTCTTGCAGGTCTATTAACCTTTGATCTTTCCTCATTTAATAATGAAACAGCCTTTCTTCTAATTTCATTAAGCTCCTTAAGTGGAATATAAACATCCTCTGCATAAAAGCTAAAATCACGAAGATAATAGATTGTATCATTCATCTTCTCTATTTGAGTCTTAGCACGAGCCTCATCAGTTGCACTCTTTAATGCCTTATCACATATAAAATCTGTCTCAAATGAAATCATAGTGTCATTATATTGTGCATGAACTGATAAAGGAGACCCTACAGCTCCATAAATAGAAATATCTATAGGAAGCTTCCTAAATTCCATCTCACTTCTTTTAAGAAGCATCTCCTCATATTTTGTATCCTTTGTTCTATAAACCTTATCAAATGGATTAACATCCTCTTTAATCTTAATAATAAATCTATTATTACTAGAGCTTATAAGGTTATCATTTAAATCAAACATTTTTACAAGTGGAAGAATTATATCAGTGTTATTATGATCAATACGTATGATATCTCCCTGATTAATCTCAGTCTTAACCTCTATATCATATCCACCCTTAACTCTTCTTTTTACAAATCCAACCTCTTCACCTAAATGATTTGGTCTAAGCACATTTGTAATATTCTTCTTATCCTCACCAAAGATATATCCCTTAGTAAATCCTCTTTGGAAGGTTTTATTAAGATTTGATAATTCCGCCTTATTAGCCTTACCATCTAGCGCATCTCTATATATTCTTATGACATTTGCGACATATGAAGGCTCCTTCATACGACCCTCAATCTTTAAGGAATCCGCAAATCTTAGCTCATCTATATGATCAGCTGTTCTTAAATCCTTCATAGATAGAATATATGATTTATCTATTATCTCATCCTTAGTAAGATTAACTAACTGATACTGCTTACGACATGCTCCAACACATCTACCTCTATTACCACTTCTATATCCAATAAGCCCTGATAAAAGACAATTTCCACTATATGATACACAAAGGGCACCATGAACAAAAATTTCCATTGGAATCTTAGATTTCTTTCTAATTTCAAGAAGCTCAGTTTGAGGTACCTCACGTGATAATACTACACGTGCAGCCCCCATTTCCTTAAATAGCATAACACCATCTAAGTCATCAAGACCCATTTGTGTTGAGCAATGAGCCTCAAATGATGGATAATGCTCAACTACATATGTGAAGATAGCAAGGTCTTGAATAATAAGTCCATCAACACCTGCTAAATATAGCTCATCAACCTGCTTATACGCATCCATAAGTTCATAATCAAAGACTATTATATTCATAGTAACATAGATTTTAACACCTCTAAGATGAGCATATTTAACAGCATCTTTTAATTGTTCAATTGTAAAATTATTAGCATATGCACGTGCTCCAAATCTATTCATACCTAAATAGATAGCATCTGCTCCATTATGAATAGCTGTAATCAACGCTTCCATTGATCCTGCTGGTGCTAAAAGCTCACTCATATAATATCCTCCTAAAATCTCCATATACAAGCTATTTGTCAAATCATTTAATTAATTGATTTTATTCTTTCCTTAAAAAGCTTAACCTCTAAATTATATTTCTCATCCTCGTCATATTCAAATGAAAAAAGCTCTAATAAATTATTTTGAATATTAGTCTCATTTATCATTAAATAATCATTAACATTTGTCTCTTCATTATCTACGATATACTGTACTCTATATGGCGCATTAAACCTATAGGCTTCTTTAGGATTACTAACATTTATAATAGCTGTTACAGTTAATCTAGCTAATATATCTCCTTCATCCCTTTTATAATATTCAAACTCGGCAAATAGTCCGTAAGGATTAGGTATTCCTTCCCCTCTAGAATAGATGCATTATATGATAATCTTTCTAATTCATTTGCTTCCATAAGTACACCTCTTATAATTGAATATTATAAACCCCTTACAAAGGGGCTTATTTTAAAATACTATTTCAAATAACGCAGCCGCAAGACCATAATAAATAAGTAGGGCTGTAATATCATTTATTGTTGTAATAAATGGACCTGAAGCAACCGCTGGGTCAATATTAATCTTATAAAAGAATAATGGCATAATCGTTCCAATAAGTGATGAAATAGTCATCGCAACAATAAGTGATGCGCCTACAATTGAAGCTCCCTTAATAGCTGCGGACCATGTGAATGATTCAGCACCTGTTTGAACTCCATTTTTTGTAAGCCATAAATATAATAGGACAAATGTAAATGATAATACTCCAAGAATAAATCCATTAATAAAACCTACTCTAATTTCCTTTAATATAGCCACTATTACATGCTTCTTCGTAAGCTCATTAGTACTTACAAGTCTAATTGTTACGGCAAGGCTTTGTGTACCACTATTACCTGCCATATCAAGTACTAATGTTTGGAAAAATACAATAATAGGTAGTGTAGCTACTACATGCTCAAACCCTGACATAGTAAATGCTTGAACAAGACCTAATACTAAAAGAATTAAAAGCCAAGGAATTCTTTTCTTAACAGAAATAAATACACTCTCATCCTGTTCCTCATCTGATGTTAATCCGGCAAGCTTAGCATAATCCTCAGACATCTCTGCATCCGCAATCTCTGTAACGTCATCCTGTGTAATTACACCAAGTAATACATTATTATCATCAACAATTGGGTATGTATCAAGCTTATATTCCTTCAAATCATTAATACAATCACTAATAAGTGTTGTAGCCTTAAATGATGGATAATTTGTTTTCATAATAGATGAAATGGAATCTCCTGCTCTTGCGATAATTAAATCACGAAGCTCTACCATTCCTAACAAATGATCCTTTTCATCTACAACATAAATATTTGTAACATTGTCATTCTCATCAGCCTGAGAAACAACCTTCTTCATTGCACCCTTAATTGAATCATCCTCACTAATAGTAATATAGTTATTAGTCATCTCAGATCCAATCATATCATCATCATACTTGATGATATCCTTGATATCCTCAACAGCTTCCTTATCCATTAGGGATACAATTTCTTCCTTAGTATCCTCATCTAGCTCATCTAAGACGTCAATGGCATCATCAGCATCCATTTGCTCGATGATATCTGCAGCCTCACTTGGAGCTAAATCATCTAAGACATCACCAATATCTTCAGTGTGTAGTAATACATCTCCGGCAGCCTCATTACCAAGAATTTTAAAAATCTCATGACGCTCAGTCTCATCCATATCATCGATAAGATCGGCAATATCACTTTCATGGTACTGTAAAAGCTTTTCCCTTTTTTCTTCTTCAGTTAATGTTTTGGAATCTAATATATCCTTTATTTCTTGGACAAAATCTCTTTCTTCCATTTACAGCACCTCCATTCGCACAATCATTTTACCACACTTTGCTTTTGGGGTATATATAAAAAAGAAAAAATAAGATATAATCTTATTAAAGGAGTGGATTTAATGAATAAAAAAACACCTGCATCAAAGGCTTTAGAATGGTTAATAGAAGGTAATAATGATTATATTAATGCCAAAACAAACCATCATGGAGATATATCACATGAAAAAAGAGTTCACCTACACCATCATGGACAAAATCCATTTGCTGTAATAATCTGCTGTAGTGACTCTAGAGTTATACCTGAAAATATATTTATGAAGGGGCTAGGTGACTTATTTGTTATAAGGCTCGCTGGAAATGTAATAGGTGATTTCGCACTAGGTTCAATTGAATATGCAATTGAACACCTAGGTATAGAGCTTGTCCTTGTAATGGGACATACATCATGCGGTGCAGTACATGCGGCACTTGAAGGATCTCATGACCATTATATAGGAGAAATTACTAAAGAAATTCAAAAAGCCATTGGTAGGGTTAAAAATCCATTAAAGGCTACTATTAAAAACACATACAATTCAGTAGAAAAAATAAAAACTTCACCACTATTACAGAAAGATAAGGATAAAGCCAAAATTATTCCTGCCTTATATCACACTCAAACTGGAATAGTTGAAATACTAAAGAATATGGATTAGCCAATAGGTTAATCCTCTTTATATACCATTAAAAACGGGTTGCCACTAGGTAGCCCTATAATTTTAATCATTTTCCTGCTCGATACTCCTAGCATCTACTATTGGCAGTATAATAGGTGGCAACATCATAGAAGACATTACATTAGATATTATGCTTCGTAAATAAGGAAAAATTATGCTTACAGCATTATTATTCATAAAGCTATCAATATCTTTTGTTTCACCATCCACTAATTCAAATAATCCTGCAATTTCTAAGTTCATTTCAAAAGGAGCAGTATTATCTACTATATCACTAGTTACCCTAAAAAACATATGTAACTCGTAAATTGAATTATCACTAACAATTATTTTTTTAGTTACTTTTGGCTTTAGTTCATAATTAATTCCTTCTTTTGCTCTATTTATGAACTCAAGCCTCTTTGTTGTTATATTTAATAATCTATAATTCATACAATCCTCCTAGCTGATAATCATAGAACCACTGTTAATTGAATAAGTCTCAGCATTCGTAGTAGGTTTGATAGAATAATCAATTTTCTCAATTTTTTGATTATTAGGACAAACATTCCACAAAATAACATCATTTTTTTCAAACCCAATTTTAAGATTTAGCTCATTTGCTATTCTTATTAATGTATCAATTCTTGGCACAGAATCCCCATTTTCAATTCTTGCAATCATAGGTTGCTTAATACCGGTTTTAATAGCTAAATCTCTTTGTGACATTTTCAAATCCATTCTTCGTTTTATGATTTTTGCAATTATAGTAGATGTTTCTCTTCTTGAATCAAATACCTTTCTCTCGTCTTCTGTTAGATTTAAATCTTCAAATAAATCAAAGCTGTTATTTTTCATTTTTATATCTCCTCTCATAATCGGCTGCTTCTTTTTTAGCTTTTTCAATCTCATTTTGTGGAGTCTTATTAGTCTTTTTCTTAAATCCATGTAACAAGATATAGTGACCATTATTAGAACAATAAAAATAAATTATACGATTTTTATTTGGTCGCAATTCACATATACCTTCATCTAAAACTTTAGCCCAATTACTATTTGTTAATATTTGATTACCAAGCTCTTCTAATTTTATTACATAATCTTGTATCTTATATAAATCATTATTATTTCCTGATTTTTTTAATTCATTTAAAAAATCATCTAGTGGGCACTTTCCGTTTGCTGTTTTATATTTTTCTATAATAAACATCTTGTGCCCCTTCCTTTCGTGATAACTTTTTAGTTATCAACTATATTATACCACATTCAAATCAAATATCAATACATTTAAAAAAGGGTTACCTAGGTAACCCGTATTATCTATTTACTATTCTTATAATTTTCATAGAAATTAAATATTGTAAGTATTAATCCTACCTCAATAAAAGCTATAACACCTGCAATAATAGACAAAGCTATATTATGGTTATAATGTATTGCAATAGCAAGTGCTATTAAAGCTATCGCATTAATTATTAAAAGTGTAAGTGAAACTATAAACTCAGCCTTTTTCATTACTTCTTATACTCCTTACTATAATATATCTTATCAATAGACTTAAATAATGTGCTATATGAATTGTTCTTTATCGCAAGATCTATTTTACCATCATATTTATCAACATTCATTTCAAATGTAGCCTTAATATCTGAAACATCAAGTAGATGGTTTGCGACCTTATCTGATGTAAGTGATGCTATTCTATATCCACATCTTGCGGCATATTCTGCAATACCATACATCATTTCTACATTCTTATTATAAATCTTTAGATAAAATAGCTTATGGTCTTTATTAAAGCTATCAAGTATTTCTGTAATTACACAATAATATCTACTATCAAACTTTTCTTTTATCTTTAAAAGCTCATCCAACTCATCAATTATAAGATAATACAAAATATTTTCATCAAATAAATCCTTATGATAAACATTGCAGAATGGCATATCAAGCCTTGCTTCATAATACATTCTATTATATTTATAATTTAGGTCATAGGTTGTTATAAATAATGTATCATCAACTATTGTATTCTTAAATGGTACAATACCCATTGAAGCTAGTTCAACAGCAAGAGCTCTTGAATCCTCATCTCTTAAAGGACAAGTATAAACATAATCATCCTTAACACTATCATATAGGGCTGCTCCTGACATACATATTACAGGACTTGTAAGATCTACATCCGTAAGCATAGTCATAAATGTCATAGGTGTATATGTTGTATATAAAGATAGTGGAATATTTCTATAAGTGAAATCCTTTAACTTATATTTAAAGAATCCCTCAAACTCCATTGTATCATCCTTAATAGCCTCTTCCATGCCAACCACAAATAAAATATCCTTATTTTTAACCTTATGTGGAAGTCTAAATGAATTAACCCCAAGCGCAATAAACACTCCAACAATAGTTGAAAGAATTCTATTAATTCCAAATACTGCCTCTCCTAAAAACATTGCAGTATCATCATATCTTGAAACTATCATTCCCATTGGATTAATTGTAACAGATATAAATGTTAAAACTCCAACAAATATCGCACTCTTCTTATTAATCAAATTACCAACCGCAATAACTACCATTATAAAAATGAAAATTAAAATATATGGAATTATATACTGACTTAAACTATATGTGTCTCCTAGGTTAGGCCACTCAAAGAAATCACTATCAAAAATAACTCCTATAAGGCCATATGAAATAGTAAGTATTATACCTATAACACCACCAAGAAATGAAGCCACTACTCTATTTTTAGCTTGAGCTATACTTTCCTTCTTTGAAGGATATAGTGAATATGCGGCCGCAATTCCTGCAAAGAATGGAGAATAAAAATCACTAAACCTAAATCCACTATCTCTTTTATAAAGAGATGTTCCATCAATCTTAATAATAACATCAAGTGACTTTAATGCTATATATAAAAGCATACCAAGACCAATAGCTAAAGCTGTTTTAATTGTTCTTTTTCCAAAAAAATGTGCTAATCGCATAATATAATCTCCTAATACAAAACTATTATAACAAAATTATAATATAAATTGTAGTCCATAAACAACGAGCACTGATACAAGTGCTACTACTATAAGTTTTTGATTAAAAAGCGATAATAGGATTGCAGTTATAGTTCCTATTAAAGCTATCCATATATTATCTATAAAATAGAAAATAAATGGAAATGTCAAAGATGCAAGCACTGCATATGGGACATAAAATAGAAATGATTTAACATATACATTCTCAATTTTCTTATGTATAAAGCAAATAGGTAAGGCTCTTGGAATGTAGGTTACAAGAATCATAATTAAAATGCAAATTATTGTATACATTCCAAATCATCCTCCTTATCCTCTTCCTTTTTATTATCCTCAATTGGAAAAAGGAAGGCACCAATAAGAGATGCAATAGATGTAGATATAATAATCTTAAATCCAAGTCCAATATTTTTAATATAAGGAACATAATAAAAGATACATGATATTATAATTGCAATAAGGATTACAAGAGCAATCTTGTAATTCTTTTTTGCATCTGGAACAATAATTGCAATAAACATAGCATATAATGCAATACCCATCGCATTAATAAGTTTTATAGGCATAATATCTGTAAGATATACTCCTGCAACTGTACCAAGAGTCCAGCCTAAAAAAGGAAGGAGGATTAATCCGATCATATACCTAAAGGTAACCTTTCTAACCTCAGTAATAGATAAGGCGTAAATCTCATCAGTTATACCAAAGCCTACTACTGCTCTTTGATATAGTGGCATATCTGGCTGTATCTTTTGTGATAATGATATAGACATTAACGCATACCTTATATTAATTAAAAGGACTGTTAAAAAGAGTTCAATATATGACGCATGCTCAAATATAAGCCTTACACCAGCAAGCTGTCCTGCACTAGAAAGATTTGTAGCACTAATTATAATTGAAGCAAGTGGTGTAATACCATATGATACAGCACTTACACCAAATGAAAAAGATACAGCAAAATATCCTAATCCTATTGGAAGACCCTTTCTTAATCCATAAATAAAATCCTTCATATAATCCCATCCTATATAACACCTACCTATTTTACCATTTCTTTACAAAATTTCACACATTTAATCGAAATTTTATTGAAACTTTATTTGTATACTAAAGCTGTAAGGTGGTGAGAGATATGGCGGAAACATTTAGAAGACACGAAAAAAAATACATTCTATCCCAACAACAGCATGATAGACTTGTAGCTTTAATATCATCGCATATGAAAAAGGATGAATACTGCAAAGAAAAGCCATACCTTATTAGAAATATTTACCTAGATACTATAAATAATGATTTAGCTAGAATATCAACTGATAAACCAATATATAAGGAAAAGCTTAGAATAAGAAAATATGGTGAATATGGGGATGGAAAAGATAAATATTATCTTGAAATTAAAAGAAAATATAATGGAGTTGTTTATAAAAGAAGAGTCGGTATGACAAAAAATGAGCTTCATGATTTCACAATAAAAGGTATTATTCCAGAAAACAAGACAGCACTTGAAACTCAAATACTTCATGAGATGAAATATCTATTTAAGCTCTATGAGCCAATACCAAAAAGCTTTATATCATACCAAAGAACAGCTTACTTCGATAAAGATGATGGTGAGTTTAGATTAACATTTGATAATGACCTTTATTCAAGGCGTGATAATTTTTCATTTGATAATGACTATCATGAAACACCTCTTCTTCCAGACGGTTATTATGTAATGGAGGTAAAGGTTGGCTATGGAATGCCACTATGGTTTGCGAATGCCTTGTCAGAAATAGGAGCTAAGCCAGGATCATTTTCAAAATATGGTACAGATTTTAAAAACACGACACGAAAGGATGTATAAATATGTTACTTCAAGCATTTGACACAATATTAGACACAGATTTAGAAATAGGAACCTCAATTATTTGCTTAGGATTATCACTAGTATATGGACTAATCCTTGCTATAATTTATAAATATTTTAAAAGAAGCTCAGGATACTCTACAGATATTCCACTAAGCCTTATAATATATCCAGTGGCTATAACAGGAATTGTAATGCTATCAAGGGTTATAGGATTAAATGAATCTTCAACAAGAACAACTATGGCATTTGGATTTGCAGGAGTTTTAGCATTAACTCGCTTCCGTTCAACACAGCATGATATATCAGATCTTGCATTCCTATCAATGACAATAATCCTTGGATTCATAAATGGACTAGGATATATACTTTATGCAGCATTAATACTTATTATAATGGCTATCGCCATAATAGTAGTAACAATTACAAAGTTTAATGCTCCATCAATAAAAGAAATGACATTAAAAATTATCGTTCCTGAGCAATTAAACTTTGATAATCTATTTGATGATATCTTAACTGATTCTTGCAAGGTATATAACCTAAAATCAATTAAATCTACAGAGTTTGGTACAATGTTTGAGTTAAACTATGTTATAACTCTTAAAAATGGTATTAATCAACATGAGTTCATTGATAAAATAAGAGAACGTAATGGAAACCTAAATGTTACATTATCAATCAGAAGATTTAATACTCAAATAGTTCAATAATATAACAAAAAAATTACACTTGACAACTACCTAAGTGTAATTTTTTTTACATTTGATTATTGTTTTGCCTTCTTGTAGCCCATATAATAACTATAAATGTAGACAAACTTATAAATCCTAGGGCATCAATTAATACATCCTTAAATGAAGGCGCTCTTCCATCAGCACTAGCCTCTAGCATGAACTCTGAAACTAATGCAAAGAAAATACCAGATACATAATGTATTGATATCCTATAAAAAGGCTTTAATGTATAAAGAGATAGGTAAAGTAATGCCGAAACTATACCTAGCACCATGAAATAACCAAAATGTCCAAGAATCTTTCTTGTAATCATTATATAATCATCATCGACTACAACCTCTTTACCTGTAATAGTTTCCTGTGCATCAGCAATCCCTTCAGCTATTACCTTAGAGGTATTTGAAGAATCTCCTCCTGATTGTAGACACATATAACAAAACAAAAATATAAGAGCGATATAGGCAATAGTAAGGAATATTTGATAACAAATATATTTCTTCAAAATATCACCTTAATCCCTTAGCATGAGCTACCTCTTTTGCCTCATATAGGCTTTGATCTGCTCTATGTATTGCATCCTCAATATTATCATTTGATAAAAGCTTAGCATATCCAACAGATGCAGTAAACTCATATCCCAGCTCATCCTTAATAGATTTAGCCGCATCCTTAATTGAGTTTGAAAGCTTAATAACATCCATATCTGATTCTGCTTTAACTATAATTACAAACTCATCTCCACCATATCTTGCAAGGAAATCTCCATTTTTAGCTGATTCTCTTTTTAAAAGAGAGGCCATACATTTTAAAGCTCTATCTCCTTCAAGATGTCCATATGTATCATTAATTGACTTAAACTTATCAATATCAATCATCATTACATAATATGTATCATCCTTGCTTAATCCATCTTGTACATATCTATTAAGCATATTACGATTATTAATTCCAGTAAGAGGATCTGTAAAAATCATTGAATCCTGATTATAGACATATAATGCTACTACAATAATAATTGAACCAAAGCAAAATATAGGAAGCTCTGCAATAAATAATTGAAGAATTGATACAAATATTATAACTATAGGCCAAACTCCAAGATTTCTATATCTAAGCTTTAATCCTCTATCAGTAATTGTAGTTCTTTTAATAAGGACATGAATACCCGCAACAATAACAAAGATAATAGGAATAATTACTAAGCAAAAGCCTGTAGAATATCCATTTATATTTTTTTTAGATGGGTCAAAGCACAAGCATAAAAATAATGTATTTAAAAAAGAAATAATAACAGGGGCATAAAAAAGGACTCTTCTTTTTCTTTTGTATACAAATGAAGAACCTAAAACAATCTCTACATAAATAAACCAAAAATATCCTAAAAATCCTGCTGCCCCGTAATAAATAATTCTTGCGACCTTAATCCAAACTGAAGCATTAGGAATAATATCAAAATATGATAATGCCCAAAATCCGTCTCCTATAAAATAAATACCTAGAGATAATACAATTAAATTAAAATATAGAGCCTGTGTTTGCTTGTTCTTTCGATTCTTAAAAAAAAGCATACAGCACAAAATCAAGGAAACTACATTTCCCCATATATAGAAAATTGAAAGAAGCTTATTAGCTGACATATTTAAGAAATCCAAGCAAATCACCTCCGATTTCTTTTATTATACTTTATATTAATCATATTATTTTGTCTCTAAATCCTTAAGTTCATTTTCAAGTAATGAAGAAACATACATTAATAAGGCTACTTCACTTTCCTGCCAAATTCTTGTAATAGCCTTCTCATAAACCATAATGTATCCATAGTTTTTATCTCTAGATCCAACCTTAGCTATCATTAAAGCATGTATAAGCTTTTCATTACAAAAATCAGCTAATGCCTTATCCTTTGCCTTATACTTAGTTAATGGAGAATCATAGAAAAATCTATCTCCATCAAGTAAAAGCTCTAAATGCGGTTCAAATACAATACCTGTATATTCAGGGTCATCCTTAGCATTAGAAATAAGCTCATGATTTGGAGTTAAGAAATATGCACCTGCACAATGAAGCTCTGAATATAAGAAATCCATTGTATATTTAATCTTTTTATCATAATTCTTATAGATTTCATAAACTCTTTTAGCTGAATTAAATCTTTCAATTAAAGATCTTTCAACCTTCTCATGAATAACAATATCCTTATGCTTTGACTCGACATAAATGATATAGCAATTTCTTCCCTTAACCTTACCTCTATATAAGGCCTTATCTGCCATATCGAATAATGATTTAAAATCAGACGCATTATCAGGGAAAGATGCACAACCAAGGGTCGCGGTTACATAAATATCTCTTAATCCATCATTATAATATCTTCTAAATACAGAATTTCTAAAATATAAGCTCTCAAGGAAATGATGAACATCATTATAAGAAGTCTTATTTGGAATTAAAAGTAAGAACTCATCCCCACCATATCTTCCAACATATGCTTCTTTCTTACATACATCTTTTAATCCTTCACCTATATTCTTTAATATAAAGTCTCCAGATGAATGACCAAATGAATCATTTATCTGTTTAAAATTATCAAGGTCTAAAATCATTAATGTAAATGGGATTCTCTCATCTAGCATTTTCTTAGCTAGCATCTCTATATATTCTCTTGATATTACATGTGTTAAAGAATCAATTACATATCTTGTATCAATACCTTCAAAATATTTTATTTCACTTAAATCTTCCATAAAGGCCTCCCCTATTAATTAAAATACTTTTTTTCAAAATCATCTGATGATATTGGCTTTGAGTAATAATATCCTTGAATATAATCGCAGCCAATACTTGCTAAATATTCTACATTTTCCTTAGTTTCAACACCTTCACAAATTGTAGAAATATTCATTGTTTTAATTAATTCAATTAGCTTTAAAAGCATAATTCTTACATTAGAGTTTGATAAGTCCATACAAAATGATTTATCAAACTTAATTGTATCAAAATGAATTTTAGTCATTGATACTAAATTAGAATATCCTGAACCAAAATCATCTAGGGATACACTATATCCAAGATTATGCAAGACATCAATAAATGCTGAAATATACATAGTATTTTCATAGCACATACCCTCTGTAATTTCTAGTTCAATATACTTACAATCTACATTATACCTACTTCTAATCTCTTCAAGCTTCTTAATATATTCTTCAAAATCAGAGACATATCTTGATACATTTACAGAAATAGGAACTATATCTTTTCCCATATCAAGTAATCTTCTTTGATATCTACATGTATTTTCAAAAACTCTAAAATCAAGTTTTTCAATAATACCCTGCTCCTCAAAAAGATTAATAAACTCATCTGGATATAAAATCTTCTCATTTTTATAATTCCATCTTGTCAAAGCCTCTGCTCCAATAAGCTTTCCAGTCTTAGTTGAAATCTTAGGCTGAAGATATAATAGGAATTCATCATTCGCAATAGCTTCATCAATTCTTAAAATCATTTCATTTTTAGATTCAATCTCATGAATTATTTCATCTGAATAAAATAATAATTTATCATCCTTATTGTAGATTCTTGCAAAATTTGCGTTGTTCATAGCATCAACAAGTCTATCATCATTATTAGCAAGGTATGCACCTGCAGTAACAATTAGCCTATTAAAATGATATTTTAAAGAAAACTCCTCCACATATCTTGATACATCATTATATAGATTAGATATAATCTTTTTATCATTTCCCTTAAAGAAAATTATAAAAGCACCATCGCTCTTCTTACCATACAATATATCCTTATACAGCAAAATCTTACTAACTATTCCATTAACAAACTCAATCATTCTCTTCTCTCCGATTATAGAACGATAGCTAATAATATTTTTAATATCAAGCTCCATAACTGCAAATAATGAAGCTTCTGACTTTAATAGATATTCTCCAGCATCAAGGAATAGCTTACTAAAATTATTGCATCCATATTTAGGATCTAAATACAATGTATTATAATTTGTTTCTTTTAAATAATTCTTTTGTAGATGTGATGCTAATAGTTCTGATATAAGCATTAATATTTGGAAATCCTCAGATTGCCAGTGTCTAACACCTGTAGTCATATCAAATCTAATAATACCATAAGATCTTCCATTTACAACAAGCTCAAATGCTAGAGATGCTGTTGTATGATCTACTGCAAAAAGGCTCTTAAGCTTATATGAATCAGGGTATGCCTTAATATCATCAACCTTAATAAAATTCTTGCTTCCAAGCGCTTCTGCCCAAATAGGCACAATTTCATCAACACAATACGCATCATACCTTACAGTGATTTTAGGACTAAACCATGCATGATGCTTCATAATTTTATGAGTTTTAATATTAACACGAGCTATTGATATTCTATCAACATATAAATAGCTTCCAACAAGACTTATAGCCTTATTAATAGACTCATCAAAATCTTTATCATCAGATAGTGTCTTATTAACATCTGTAATCATAGAATACAAATTATTCTTAGCAGAAATATTTTCTATCTTCTTAATATCATCTATCTTATCATCAATTGAAACCTCTCCACACTTATCTAAAAGATAAATAATAAAACAATCTCTTCCTTTATTTTTTCCTCTAACAAGAGCCTTTTGGCTCTTCTTTAAAAGAAGTTCATAATCAGAACCATCAAATGGATATCTAGAGCATCCAATTGTAACTGTAATAACCATGCTATCATCAACCTTTGATGATAACTTTTGCATAGCCTGCTTAAGCTCGAATAAATATTCATGTACCAAATCATAGTCATCTGACATTTCAAATAAAACAAGGAATCTATCTCCACCAATTCTAGAAATTGCTCCCCTGTCACCAAGAGTATTTTTAACAATAGATACCATTTCAATCAAAATCATATCACCAATAGTTTGACCATATAAATCATTAAAATGCTTAAAATTATCTATATCTATATTAATCAAAATGAAAGGTGTCTTTGTAAGAATGTTATTTTTAGCTCTATTATCAATATATGCCTTAGGATTAGCCTTAGTCATTTGATCTAAATTACCTAAAATACTATTCTTTTCTTCCTTTAAAGATAATAAATATAATCCATTGCCTTCATTTTTTAAATTATAAACAAAATTAACTGGCTTACCATTTATTTTTTTGTATTCAGCCTTTATCTCAATAATATCCCTATTGTAATCAAACTGTTCAAATATTATCTTGGCTTTATCTATAAAATCATCAATTAAATTATAAAATATAGCCACATACTCAAAGAAAGCCTTATAATCAAATATTTGATTATTTTCACCATCAAAAACATCAATAGTTTTATTATTGATGTTTAAAGTAGCTAAAATAATACTATTATATTTCATATAATGATTAATTAATATCTCATTTTGCATATGCATCACTCCCACGACATATGTAAAAACATACCATATATCATTATTATATCATATTATTCGAATTTATAAAAACTAATGCTTAAGCATAAGAAAATGAATAAGATTTCAATTCTCTTAAGTATATTAAATAATGAGGAGTGGAATAGTACAGCTATAAACTAAGCGGAGTATAATAAAAAAGCTCCTTCACAGGTGACCCTTTTTCTAAAAACTATAAATTTTACGGTTGGTCGATAGATAGATTCCATAAATTCTACGGTTGATAGATTATCTATCTACCTATCTATCAACTGCTAATTTTAAAGAACCCTTGTTTCAGTATATGTAGCAGTACCTCCACCTGAACTAGTGCTATTACCAGAAGTTAATTCAATATCACCTATAAGCACACTACCTGACGCAGCATTTACATTACGATTATTCATAATTAATGCAAAGCTAGTTAATACTAGTGCACCAGTCATCGCTTTAATTAAAGTCCTCTTAAAATATCTTTTCATAGACAATCCCTCCTTAGTCTACTCATTTCTCTTATTTATATTATACATTCTAAAGCGCAACAAAAGTGCAACATAAAAATACCCCTAAAGCTAAATTCAATCTAATCTAACTTTAGGGGTTCACTTTATTTGACACCTACTCCCATTTGTTTATAGTTGTATACTCCTTATTTTTTATAGTTGTAAAACTGCAACTACTCCTCATTATTTAAAGAACCTAAAAAAGTATACCATTTCATCATGATATACTTATTAGAATGATCATTCATCATCTTTATTATTTTTCGGAAAAGATAAATTAATATTGGTATTTCTTTCTAAGGAATGCTTATCTTTTCTAATATATTCCCAAGTTTCGTAATAGTTACCTTTCACGACGAAACTAGATTCTGATAAGAATTTTACACATTCATCCCAATTATTATCATATTTTTCCATAAATACTTTAGCATTTGCTTTCTTTTCGTCATCATTTGTATTTAGTTTATCATAAAGTACATGATCTAGTGATGATGACATAAAATACAATTTATATGGTACTGTTGACCATATTGTCTC
>AUXO011547507.1_pt1 | contig 25383 bp, 37 predicted proteins | sample 768731 | NCBI WGS metagenome assembly AUXO01 (sample SAMN02715735, study PRJNA202380) | gut metagenome | biome: sheep rumen | host: Ovis aries | place: New Zealand: Palmerston North | reverse complement strand
CTATCTGAAAAACATCATGATATTTATTCTTTATTTTTTGATGATGATGGTGATTATATCTTTGCTAGTGATGTTGCTTCAGTCAAGAAAGTTTTAGATATCTTTGAATTAGAATTCAAAGGCGATCTCTTTGAGATTATTCAAAGCCGTGCTCAATCTGCTTATGAGAAAGATTGTGACGACGCTTATGTTGATGCTCATATTGATTGCATTTAATAGAAAGGAGGTGAATTATATGCGCTCTATTATTCGTATGTCTGTCGAAGACAGATCTAAACTTAACTTGATTATCTCTCAATGGCAGAAAGATAATCACATTGATGCTTCTATGCATTATGGTGGTAGTCCAAACGAAAGTTGTTGGTATTTCGGTATGAGAAAAGATATCGCTGTGCGACTTCTTGAGTTTTTACAAGCTAACCACACTGATTTGTTTAATCAGATGATTCCTCATTTTCCTAATGATGAAGTTATCAATGATGTTGAACACACTCTTCGTTATGAAGACGAAGATTGGTGGTCTAAAAAGTCTTACTATTATATTGTTTTTTAGGAGGTAGTTTTATGAACGACAAATTGATTGCCAAAACACTAACGCCTGAACAAACTGCTCAGGCTATCGCTGACTTTAATGTCAACGATTTAAGAAACAGAGACGAGAACGATATTAAAGTTCTCGCCTTTTCTTTTGATAAAGAAATCGATAGATGTCTTGCTCAAATAGAAACTGTTTCTCAAAGAGAGGATTGTCAAACTCTCTCTGCTCTTAATGACAAGATTAAAACATTAAAGCAAATGATTTCTGATTGTTTATCTTGTCTATCTATTCGTGTTGATGACACAAATATGACTGACCAAACAATGGTTCAGTTAACTGATGACAATGATACTGTCACTGATACTAAAATTTATGTTAATAAAATTAAGTATCGTGTTGTTACCCTTGATGAGTATAACGAACTCACTCATACTCAAACTGCTTATGAAGATTTCTGTTTGGCTCTTATTCGCAAACTTGTTTCACTCAATCTTATTGATGTTATTAAGTTTTGCAAATTAAGAGTCACTGAATATTTTGACATTGATACATTCAATAATATGATTGACTGTAATTCTCGTTGGCATACTATTCAGCATGTTTTCTCTATTGACTCTGTTCGCCTTAACGGAAATCTTTCTATGTTGACTAACGCTAGAACCGAGTTAATTAATTCTTTCTTTGTCACTAGGACTATTGAAAAAGAATTAAAGAAACCTGGTTCTCGTAGACAAATGACTCTTTGGGATGATGAAGATATTGAAACAACAGAAGTTAGTATTGTATCTGAAGGAGATAACTAGTATGAGTAAAAAGAATAAAAATAAAAATGGTAGCACTTCTCTTTATATTTATAATGAGAAGATTGCTCCAAAGGATTTGAAAGTTAATCCATTCTTTATTGATGTTCTTTCTATGGACGCAGACAAAATGTTTGAGTTTAATCTCAAAGCATTAGAGTCTCTTGGCTATAAAGATATTAAATCTTATTGGCATCCTACTGATGGATATATCTTTGCCAAGGGAACTCTTCCTGTTTGTCTTTGTGCTCACATGGATAAAGTTCCTCAATATAAATCTATCAAAAAGATTGATAGATATTTTCTTGCAGACAAGAATAAAATGTTCGTTGATGTTTTCCTTTCATCCGAACAAGGTATTGGTGGCGATGATCGTTGTGGCGTTTATGCTATTCTTCAAATGCTTAAACTTGGTCATCGTCCATCTGTTTTATTCTGTATGGGTGAAGAGATTGGATGTCGTGGTTCAAGAAAATTTACTGAAGATTTTCCAAAGGAATTTTTGTCTGATGTTAATGCCTTTATTCAAATAGATAGAAGAGGCAATCGAGATTGTGTTAGATACACAGACGATAGCGAAGAACTTACTAAAGCAATTTGTGAGTTTGATTTCAAACATGCTCTTGGTTCTTTCACTGATATCTGTGTATTAATGCCACACTTTGGTATTTCTGGTGTCAATCTTTCTAGTGGTTATTATAATGAACACACTGGTAAGACTGAACATGTTTCTGTTTCCGATGTTAATTATCTTTTGAAAAGACTTAACAAGATTCTTTCGTCTGATATCTTCAATAAGAAATATGTTTATGTTCCACATAAATATATTTATTCTTATACACCTATGTCATCTTTGCGTGGTGCTGTTTCTTCAACACCATCTCCGTATAAACAAATGTCTTTGTTCCCTGAGTATGAAGACTTTGTTAACGAATCTGATGATGGTTGTGAAGATGAGCCTATTTATTATTGTGATATATGTGGCAAAGAGATTAGCTCATACGAAGCACATGAAGTTGACGACTCTTGGTTTAACTTTGTTTGTCATGATTGTGCTATTGATTTGCAAAAGCAAGGTTATATTAAGTGTGATGATTGTGGCGGTTTGTTTGAAGACACAGGTAATGGTGATAGATTTACTAAAGTCTTTTGTCCATTCTGTGGTTGCGTCCATGAATCTAATAAAAAGAACTAATGAGAGGAGGTATTTTTATGAGTTTACCATTAGTTTTACCTATTCTTCCTTTCGATGTCGATTCGAAGAACTGTCCTCAAAATCTTCGTTTGGTTTTGAGAGATCAAATTCGTGATGTCTTTACTCGTCGTAGAGAATTTAGAGGATTCGTTTTATCCGATGTTGGTCTTGATGCATTGATTGATATGTGGTGGAAACATCACCAAAATATCATTCGTGCTGGTTCCGTTAGACCAGAATGGGATTGGAACTCTTTGTCATTGCATTTTGACCAAGACATTGCAAGACCAGTTAATCTTTTTCAAGCGTTCAAAGATTATTTAATCTTGTTAGGTCGTCCATCTGGTGCTGAGCGTGCAAGATTTACTGCTTGGTCTTTCTCCGCAAGTCTTCCTGCTATTCCACCTTCTTCTGCCAATTATCTTGGTTCTCTTCATATCTTCTTACATTCCAATTTTGCTGACATCTTTGATGAAATTGTTATGGAAGGCAAACCTTTTGTTCCTGACTTTACATATACTTCAGATGATGCACTTGTTTGTAGTCGAACTGTTGAAGATGTTGTTGATTTTATTAATCAACATTCAACCGAAGACCATCGCTTTAAGTTTATTACTTCTGGCCTTGCCGACATTCTTGAAGCTGATGTTAATAAGTTGGCATTTAATAAGTTGCCTAAACTTATCTTCGATAAGATTTCTTCTTTAAAGAATGACCAGGATGGTTATGTTCGTTTCTATGATAATCTTTCTAGATATCTTGAAGATCATGACTTTGATTTCAGAGCTTGCGTTTTGAAATCTGTTGGTGTTAATCAACTTCAAAATGGTAAAGGCATGGCCAAGACTACTGTCTGTAATAAACTTATTAAGATTTATTACGATTGGTTAACTGCTGTTAGTATCGGTTTCTCTGGTAATCCTTATTCTTTATTTGATAATACCTTCGAGTATTATGTTGGCAAATTAAAAGAGTATGTTTATTATACCGATGTTCCAGTTAAGATTCGTGAAGAAGGACAAGAAGGTTTCAGACTTGTTAATGTCGCAACCTTTGACCAAATCTTTGCTCGTCTTCAAGAGAATGCCAAAGGCACTGTAACCAAAGAATCATTTATTGTATCATTTCATCCTTGTGATATGATTACTTGTTCTCTTGGTTACAACTGGTCTAGTTGCCAATCTTGGATTGATGATTTCGAAGATTTGCCAAATCATTATGGCAACGGTAATCACTATGGTGGTATGTATAACCGTGGCAACTTCCAGTTCTTATGTGGTAATGGATTTATTGCATACATTCCACATGTTCTCAAAGATGTTCCACAATATCTTTGGGCAAAGAAGAAGAGATGTTTGCTTTGGGTTGGTGACAATCTTGATTGTATGAGACAAAATGATTTCTATCCAGGTCATCCAAAAGACCAGGAATCTATCGCTCTTGCTAAAGCAATTCGTGAATACATTCAAGATGTCTGCGCTCCATTCAATATGTCTAATGGCACAATGGATTGGAAGTTAAAGAAAGATACTGGCTATTCTTATGTTCACAATATCTCTAATTGCAATATCGAAGAACGCTATGATCCTAATGGTTCTATGAGATATGATGATCCTATCGCTGCCGTTAGTTATTTGAAGAGCGTTGAGAATCCTGTTCTTTATTATGCTTTGAACTTTCCACGATTAGATACAGGTTTACCACATCCTTGTAGTGATAGAAGAACTTCATTCTTTGCTAGTAGCACAGGTAATGTTTGTCCTGTTTGTGGTAAGAGTGTTTCTTCTGTTGGTTATTGTTCTAATTGTTCTAAAGAACTTATTGAACATAATGGCAAACGTGTCCATCCAAAAGATTTGATTTCGCTTGATGTTGATGGCGTAACTAAACATTTTGATATTACTGAACTCAAACTTCTTGATGGTTATGTCTTCTCTGAAGATGGAACTGCTGTTGAGTTCAAGTCTGCTTATAAAGTCTTTATGCCTAGTGGCATTAAATACTTTAAGGAACTTCCAAGTTATGTTAAGCAATGTAAAGTTTGTAAAGCATACTTCCATCCATCATTTATGATTGGTGATGTTTGCATTGACCACTTTAATGCTGCGTTAGCATCTGATTCCGACGATGATGTCGTTGTTGATATCAATGAAGTTATTACTACATTTATTAGTAAGACACTTTCGTTTGATTGCAACGACACTAACAATTTAGCCAAGCTCTTGGCTTTGTTAGAAGAGAAAGGAATCAAATGGGTTAGTGGTCTTAATGCTACTGCTTACATTCCTTCTAATGATTCTGCTAAGAAGATGTATTTATCTTTGAACAATAAAGGTAAACTTATTTTATCTTCTCAAGCAAAATCTACAGTTGTTAAAGTTAGCAACTTATTTAAGAAAGGAGGTGAATAATCCTATGGGTAGAGTCTTAAAACCTTTTGATGTTATCTCTGCTCCTTATGTTTCCTTAGATGGAAGCATTAAGGAGTATGCTGATGGCGTGCCACAGCGTGCTTTATTTATGGTCTTGGCTGTTGATTATGATAATGTTACAGCAGTTAAGATTACTTCTCAGAACAACAAAGAGTATCTTAATCATTCTTATATGATTACGAAGTCCTCTAACTTTTTCTTGAAGACTGATAGTTATATTCAGTTAGATAAGTTTCATACATTGTCTGTTGAATGTGCATCTTATCTTGGTTATGTTGATAAGCCATCTCGTTATTCTATTTATAAAATACTTGATGGGTATCTAACAAACCTTTCTTCAAATGTTAAAAGATTTGTTGATCCAATACGACGCAATTCTTATGTGTCGCCTAATAGGAGAAAATAATATGCAACGATATTATTCTCATCTTATTAAAAAGTATGTTGGTTTTTTGTTTAATGATAAAGACGGTTCGTTAAAGGTAACGATGATTGCAACTTCTACTGGTTTAGTATTAGGTGTAATCACGCTACCTTTTTCTACTGGTAGAAAGAACTGTGCTTATCTTAATACAAAAAAGTTTCCTTGGTTGTATTTATTTCTTATTGAAAACAACATTGGTCATCCAACTTTTAAGTGTCTTGTTAAAGACGGTTTTACTTATTCAGAGTTTCAGTTTAATACGGAGGTATAGTTATGAAAACTAACAATGGTTTGAAATGCGTAGTTGAACACTACAAATTGGTTCACACTTGGTGCTTTGCTAATGGTGAACAAGGTCGTTATGAATTAGAGTTTTGCGATATTGATGAAGCTTTTGAGCGTTTCAATTATCTTAAACTCTTAATTGAAAACGATGAATATAACTTCGATGCGAAGTTTACACCATTTGCTGATGGTGATATGTCTTTTTCTTGTTATGAGAATGAAGACTCATTTGTCAACAGACAAGATTTAGTTCTTATTCAAAGGGAAGTGGAGGTATCTTTATGACAAAACAAGAACTTTTTAAACAATTTATTGAACAACTTTTTGCTGGTTGTCCTTACATCAAACTTGTTAAGTTTGATTGTGATTCTAGTGGTTTCAAACATTCTGTTGAGGTTAACGTCAATGTTGATTTAACTGATGAAGATTTCGATACAGAATTTTTTGAAGCCGACGAAGATTATGCAGCTCACAGTGAGACTATATTTACTTCTCGTAACATTGGTCCTCGTGCTGTTGCATCTTTGTTTGCTTATTTCGTTAACGAAAAGAATCTTAAGTTTTCATATTTTGATTCTCAATTTCATACTTATGTTTGGTCTTTCGAAGGTTACTTACATAGTGAACCGCAGTTACATATTAAGTTTGATAATCGCTGTTGCTTCTTTGGTTATGATGAACCTATTTATGATAAGGAACCTACTATCGAAGTTCATTCTAGTCGTATGATTGTTCGTGGTGTTATGGATGCTGATCCACCAGAATACGATTACGAAACATCTCCTTCTTCGTTAGATGTTCCTGTGTTTTTTGAAGTTTGGTATTAGGAGGTAGTGTTATGAATAAAGAATTAACGCCATTAGTGGCATTAAAAAGAATTAAAAAAGGCGGAAGAGAAGATGATGATTTTGGTTGGTTATCGAATGAATATCTATTTGATAAAGAAATCAAAGTCATTGAACAAGCACTTAAAGCATATAACAAATTGTGCCAAGAAAAATTAGAGTGGCTTGAACAAAAACAAGTATTAGATATTATCAAAGATAAGCAAGTCAGTGTTGGCACTTTGTTAGTGTTAGATAATTTACAACAATATAATGACTATTGTGATATGGTTGGTGGTTGTAAAAAACTAACCGAAGAAGAATATTATAAAGTAAAGAAGGTATTACTATGAGTAAACGTAAGTTCATTGTTAAGGTTGTCACAACCTTTAAAAAAGAATATGTTGTCGAGGCTGACAACTGTTTTGATGCAGCGGATATTGTAAGGAATACTTATGATTCCGCTGACTTCATTGACACTGATGATGTCAATACTGAATATCCTACTTGGCTTGCAGATAAGGAGGTGTAGTCTTATGGATAAAGAAAACATTTTTTATTTAGATTCCTTTGCTAAGGAATTTGGCTTGGATTCTTCTGGTGAATATACCGACGAAGGTAAAGATGGTAATAATTTTTACTCTGATGTCGTTAGTTATTCTCTAGTTTATAAAGACAATAGATATGAATTATCTATGTCTGTCTATCACGCTAGCGAAGATAATAATGCCAACAATCCTGATGCTCATACTGAAGAGGTTGAAGAAGTCTATGATAGTTTAGATGAATTGGCTGATGCTTATCCTAAACTTATCGCTGACGTTATCAACTCTATTGCATTTTAATAGGAGGATGCTTTATGGATACTATTATTAATGATTTCGGTAGTGTTGATACCATTGAAAACAGATGCCACAATCATAAGTGTTCTTGTTGCGGCTCTTGTTGCACTGAATTTATTCCTTTGACTGAGGCTGAAGTTAAGAAGATTAAAGATTTTCTCCATCTCCATCCCGAAATCAAAGGTCACTGGATGAGTGATGTTATGGGCAAAGACTTCTATGCTTTCTGTCCTTTCCTCAATCCAGATATTAACCGCTGTGATATTTATCCAGTTCGTCCTTATGTTTGTAGAGACTTCAAGTGTGATAAATCAAAAGCGGTTCTTATTAAGTGCAAAGATATATATGCAAAGCGTGCTGATTACAATGCTTTTATGCAAGGCAAACCATTTAAGTTCCAGTCTTTGCATTATATATTTTTCAATGACTTCAAGTTCGACTTTAAGTATCGTCGACTTGTTCTTCGCACTGTGGCCAATAAGTTTGGCAGTTCTTTACGTGATGATCTCACCGATGAAGACTGCGCCAAGTTATTACCTATGGATGTTGATAAACTTGTGTTGAAAGGAGGTAAATAGTTATGGCTCAACAAAAAGTTTATGATGGCAAGGTTGCTTTACTTGCCTTGTGCTTGAAGCACGCTAATGATTGGAATTCTGTTTATCAGGATATTTCAACTGATCAGATTCTTACTGATGAAGATCTCCTTCGTGCTGAATCTTTTACTGGTAATTATATATCCATTTTGGATGCTGAATATCCGAAGAGATTGATGCACCGATACAAACCACCATTTGTCCTTTACTATGATGGTGATCTCGATGTTCTCAAGAAAGTTGACGATGAACCTAATCGTCTAATCTTCCTTCATGGTCCAAATACTTTTGGCATTCCTGAAGATAATCTTGTAACCATCGATGATGACAACAAGGTTAATGTCTGTGGAAGACTTAAGGTTTGGTTCGTATTGGATAATAAGAATCCAGACCGTTTTGGTTTAGCTGCGGCTCTTGCCCAAACCCTTGTTGGCACTAAAGTCTATGACATCCATTCTCGTTCTTGGTTTGTTGGTCTTGCCGTGACTAATGCCTTGGATCTTGGTGGTGATGTGTATATGGTTCCGACTGATTTCGATTCTTTCAATAAGAAGTTGATTGATGAAGGAGCGAATCCTATTACATCACTCTCTGATTTATCAGAAGTCTTAGGAGGTAATTAGTTATGGCTAAAGACAACACACTCAAGAACGAAACATTTAAGGATGTGTTTGCTGTTCCAGTCCACGTAGGTGACTCAGTCGCTTTACTCGTTAAGTATTATGGCTTTCGAGGAATCGACTCTGCTCACCTCAAGTGGGCTACCTATTTAGGTAAAGGTCAATGGGGTTATGAATTCCATTATAAAGTTAATGGCGCATCATCTCGACTTACCAGGGTTCGTATTAGATATCCTGAAGTTGTTAAGATGCCTGAAGTTGTTAGAAAATAAGGAGGTATTGCTATGCATTCTAACATTTATTGTGTCCGTCCTGTCACCGACGGTGAACTTTGTAAGTTCGATAAGGTTGACGAAGAGCAAATTTGTGATCAATTGTATCCTAACTACCTTGATTACTGTAATGAAGTTCCTACTAATAAATGGTCTTCTAATATTGACTGGCTTTGCAATGTCCATAAGTTTATCATTTCTAGTCAAGACAAGAGAACTGGCGATTGGTTTATCACTGTTAAAGTGAACGACGCCATTCCGTTCTTTGAAAAACGATTGGATCATATTAAAGATATTGTCGATTCACTTACAGTTGACAAGTTTATTGATCCGTTCTCTATGGAACTCTACTATCTTAACGAAGCTATCGAAGACAAGCATGGTTTCTGGATGGTTGATACGAACGACCGTGGTCAAATTGAGGAAACATCTTCATTCGATAATTGGATTGCTTCTGTTGTTCATTACGCTCGTGAAAAGCATGTAGATACAGTTGCTTTCCGCGTGCAAAATATATTTGATTATCATTTTTAGGAGGTAAAGCTTATGCCAAATTGGTGCTATTGTTCCATTACTGTTTCGGGAGATGAGAAACAGGTTGCTGCTTTCTTTGCAAAGCATATTGTTGATGGTCGTTTTGATTTCAACACGATCATTCCAGAACCTAAAACTAAGGATGAATGTCTTGAAGCATTCTATGTTAATGCCGATTCACACATCCAAACCGATGCTGATCGTCCTTGGTTTGATTGGTATCGTTGGAGATGCGTTAATTGGGGAACCAAATGGAACGCTCACGATACTCAATACGATGAGGCTAACGGAACAATTGATTTCGATACTGCCTGGTCAGATCCAGCTCCAGTTATCGAGGCTCTCTTCAATATGTATAAGGACTTGAAGTTCGATTACAAATTTATTGAAGAACAAGGTCCCGTTTATCTTGGTCACATTATTGTTGACAAAGGTAATACTGTTCTCTGCAATGTTCCTGATGCGTTCTCAAGGGAAGCTTATGAGCTGATGTTTGAGATGTGGGACAATCGTGATTGCTATGTCTTCGACCGTAGTTCTGGAAGTTATGAGTATATCGATGACGAACTCCAGGATGAATACGATGAATTCTGTAGGATTTATCCAGAGTATCACGATGCTGGAATGACACCTCCATGTTTCGAGGAGTGGTATAACAATGATAGAAACGGACAAGCCTCTTCTAACTAAAGAAGAAATTGACGATGCGTTTCGTCAAGTTGTTGGAGCGTTTAGAGATTACGTTGGGACTATTGAAGTTACTGATAAGTGCGTTTCTATTCAACACAACAATGTAATTACCGATGATGGTCAAAGGGTTCCTTGTAAGGTAAGTGTTCACTTGCTTTGTTCTAAGTATCCTTTTGCTTATGATGGATTCGAAAAAACATATCGAATTCTTGGTGGATGCGGTGGTCCTTCTAATGATATTGCTGATGCTATTGAACATGCAATTCATTTGTTAGATCGCTATAAATTCGAACACAAGACAGGATATGAGCAGCTGACTCTGTTCTAAAATAAAAGGGAGGTTTATTCCTCCCTCTTATTAACGAGAATGTTAGGTCTAGTTCGGCTTAACATTTTGGTTAATGAGAATATATGCTCTCAAATAACTGCATGCAATGGATGATGCATTCTTGATTGCTGTTTCTATTGATGTATAACTATCAAGGATTCCAGCATCATAGAGGTTTACAACTTTTCCAGTGCGTGCATCAACACCTTCATCCTTACTGAATAATATTTTTTCGTCTGGTAATTCCAGTCCAGCGTTTTCCAAGATTGTTTTCATTGGAGCTTGGAGTGCTGAACCTAACGCAGCAATGTTTTGACTGAGTAAGAACAAGGCTTTTCCACATCCTAGAACTACTCCATCCTTTAATGCACATCTAACTGCACCGACAGCATCATCGATTTTGAATCGGATGGTTCTATATTCGGTGACAGATTGTGCGGCGACTTTAATTTTTACGACGCCCGCACCGAGGTTTGCCATTCTGCGATTAAGGATGTCTGCTCTTACATAACCAGTAGTGAATTCGTTGTTTTTGAGTTCTTTTCTGTAAGTATCTAAACGGCGTTTCACTTCTTCAGGATCTCCTGATGCTATGATGGTTGACTTATCCATTTCGATTTCAATATGTTTAGCAGTGCCAGCATATTCATAAAGGTAGTCGGTCGTATTGAATGTCGCTGATTGGATCTTGCCACCAGTCTTCGCTGCGATATCCATAAAGATTTCCTCTGGATGAGAATCGTTTATGAACATGACCATGTAGTCAAATTGGTTGGCTGCTAGGTTTTCCATTAAACCTTTGAGCATTTCTGGATTATAGTTCTTATCGAAGACAAATACTAATGGCGTCTTTCTATCTGGGATGGAAGCGAAGAGTCCTTTGAGTCCGTTTACTGTAAGGATTCCCTCGCTTAGGAGGAAGACCTTCGCGTTATCTCTAATCCATATGCCATCTTCGTTACCTAACTTTGAAAGTTCAGGTGCGAAGTATCCAGAATTCACAACCATACCATCAATGTGTTCAACTATTGATTGTTCAATTTGACGATCGTGTTCTATGATGACATTCATGGAATCGCCAGCATATGTATAGGCTTGGTAAACGAGCTCACCGATTTCAGGAATCTTTGTTGTGATGTAACTCACATCCCTAATCAACTTTTCTAAATTATTTTTATCAATTTTGATTCTGTAATTTTGAAGTTGTTCGACTGCTTGCTCTGCCCAAAGTTTAACTTTATCTGCGGCTGTTTGTGGATGGAATCCATCAGCGATCATGTTTAATCCAGTCTTATAGAATTCATTCAATAGGAGGACAGTTAATGTAGTTCCATCGAACGCAGTCTTTTCTGTATTTGATGAGGCTTCACATATTGAAATCGCTACCATCTTTTTGAATGGATCATCCAGGTTGAGCAGTTCTTTGGCGACAGTCACACCATCGTCTGTAAGATATGGTCTAGAGAATTGGTCTGCAATAACGGCTAGTCTTCCTTTAGGTCCCATTGTAGGTGTGACTAAGTCTGCTGCTTCTTGGAAAGTTTCTTTAATTATTTTAGTTTCAACGTATTTCATTTAGTCTTCCACCTTTATTGATTTGATAATCATCTTCACTGTATTTTCTACTGCTTTCACTAGTATTTCTGGAGGAACTTCGACATCGAATACGTTTCCAGTCCTCGCCATCCCTGCTGAACAGCAGTCGCATAACATTTCTAATACATCTATTAGGTTCACATCATCTGGAACTGATTTCAATAGGTGATGACGCTCCGTGTTAACGTGCATCTTATACCAGTCTTTGAATTCTTTGCTGTCAAATCCTTTGTTTAATGCATTTGTGAACCAAGGAATGTTGTCCATCTTGGTGAAGTCATGTTTATCAAACTGTTTTTTTAATTCATCAGTGATTGCGTATCCTAATTTTTTAACAGCATCGATATGATATTCAGTATCTGTTCTGACATCTTGTTCAGATACAACCGTGCCAGGAGCTAAGGTTCTGGTATCGCAGCGGTTTGTTTTTTTGATCACGACTTCTTTCATTGGTCGAGTTCCTCCAGCTTTTTAGATACGTATTTAATTCCAGCATCCACTGCTTTCTTCACTAGTTTACTTACGTCTTTCTTTGTTTCAATAAGGAAAGTAATCTTCCCGACTTCTGCAAGTTTGATTACTATCTCTATTGTCTTTGGATCTAATGGTTTTTCTACTGGAGCTTTCTTGGTTGATTCTTTTTTCATAAGCGGTATTTAATCCTTTTTAGTTCGATGCCATCGATCGCTGCTCTTAATTCAAGAACGCGTAAGTATCTGTCCATTAATTCTGCTTGGTCTTGTAACAAACCTAGTGGAGTTGTTGGCTTGAACCCAAGTGCATCTTTGATGTCCATGCCTCTAACATCACATGATTTCCATTCTGCAATGAAAATCCTTAATCTTTCATACCTGATCTTGGTTTGTAAGTATTCAGCTATGAATCTCTTTTGGTAGTCTCCAGTCATTAGTGTTGCTGTGTCATCCAATTCCCAGACCTTGTCATATATTGGATCATATTGTTCTGCTAATGATGGTTCGTCATTTTTGTTTCTTATATTTTTGAATGCATCAAATGAATCTTGAAAATGATCTTCGTGTATAAGGCTTTTATCAATCCCTTTTGCATAGGATCTTTCACATTCCTCATTTTCTTCTACAGCTTCTACCATTAAATCGTTTAAGTCTTTTTCTTTCTTAGCCATTATAGTTCTCCTTTCTTAATAAATTTAATGTCTTGTTTATTGACGATGTAGACTTGTTCGTCTTCTAAAACGAATGGTTGACCAGCGTAGAAGCTGAAGTAAATAATGGTATCCTTCGGGACATTGGCGTCACCGATGATAACTGTGGCCATTACAACATCACGCTTTCCTCTGGTCTCTGAGTTTTTAATTACTGTTCCGTTAGCATTAACGGCAGTATTTTCCAGGATACGGACAATCAAGTTACCGTTTCTGGTTTCATAGATTCCTTTCATAGCGTTCCTTTCTGTTAAAAAGAAGGCATCGAATATGGATTGGTATGGTTCTTTCAGGAGGATTCCTTTTTCGTATTCGCCCATCAATTTGTAAAGAGTTGGTCGAGATACATGAAGCTTCCTGGCGAAGCCAGTCATAGTCATACCTTCTTGCTTGAGTAAGTATTTGTAGTTCATAATTTTATTATACACTGTTTGTAAAAAGTGTAAAGAAAAAGGCTACCTAATGGCCGTTAGGTAACCTAAGTCAGAAAGGAGGTATGTCTAATGTCCTAGATGAATACCTGTATTTTTATTATAGCATAATATTTATAAAATAAAAGAGCCTAACTTTATGGTTAAGCTCTTATTTTTATTTATTAGTATTACCAACTCCAGGTAAATAGATTTTTGAAGAAACCAGCAATGCCACTTATCACCGATGTTCCTACTGCATTCAATGTTCCAGTTAGAGCTCCTGCAAAGTCTCCGAAGTTGTTCATATGTGACCAGTCGTGTCCAACATTTTTCCATGTATCAGCGACATATTCCCATGTGAATGGCATTGAATCATTTCTTCCATAGTAATCTCTTGCTGCTTTAAGCTTGTCAATTTTGTTCATAAAGTCAACTGCATTTTGATATTGCTGTCTCTTGGCATCTGATAATGATGCTTTATCTCTCGCTTCCATTTTATTAAACTCTTTAGCGAGAGTGAATATCTTTTCCAAATTTGTTTTGCCTAATGTCGATTCAATAGTTTTATAAATATCTGTTAATGCTTCATATCTTCTTGCATTACTTGACCAATCAGCTCCTGCTTCTTTCCAAATATTACCGAATAAAGACATTATATCTCTTAATGATCCAGCTGCAGCAAAGTTTTGTATGTTTCTAATTGTTTTAGCCCATCCTTCTTCTGAGCTATAGTCACCATTTGTTATTTGGTTAAGTAATTCTTGAATGCCTTGATATGTTTTTTCAAGGTCTGTTAGGTTTTCTTTGTTTGTATAATCACCAAACAATCCATTAAGGAGTGTTCCTACTTGTATATTGTCCGATATATAACCTTTTTTACTTTCACTATTTGATGAGCCAGAGCTTTGACTTCCACTTACTTGAGCACCGTTTTCATCAGTCATATGCAATGTGTATGTTTTTGATGTTCCATCAGGTAATGTAACTGTTATATCAAAGCCATCAAGCTTTTGCGCAAGGATTTCTTTTTCTTCTTCATTAGCTGTTTTGAATTTCTTATTTATGAAATCTGCAAAAACATTTGACTCGGCAAGATATTGTCCGTATAAGTCACCGTAAGATTCACCTGACGTGTTTGTTATATTACCTTGTTCATCTTTTGTTTGATAGCCATTGCTTTGTAACCATGAAACAAATGCTGCTGATGATTGGTTTCCTAATTGTTGTTCAATATAGGAATAGAATTGTTGTTTTCTTTGATCAGATTTATCTTCTTGTAGATATTTAACTATGTCAGAACCTGAATATGTTTCCCAGTTACCAGTTAACGCATTGTTTCCATCAAACATTACGTTACCATTCTCGTCTAATTGTAAGAATAACGAAGAGTTTTCTGAGAGATCTTGTTTTGCTGTTTCAAGAGCAGCTTGATATCTTGTCCACATTTCTTGACTACGTTGTAATTCTAAAGATGATTCTTGTTGCCAAGCTTCTAATGTTTTGACGCCCTCTTTAGAGATGCCGTTGGATGAGAACCATGATTCAATCTGATCTTCTAATCGTTTCGCTTGGTCTCTTTCTTCTTGAGGCAAGCTTTGGTCTTCTTGCTTTTGTTTAGCAACAGCGAGTTGGCTCATCATATCTTTTGTTTCTGCGGAGAAGTATGTGCCAGTGAGTTGAGCTTCACTTAATGCTTGGCTAACTGCTTCTTGATAATATTGATGAGCGTATTCTTGTTGATTCAAATCATAAGATAAACGAGCTGCTGCTAATGCAGAATCGTAGCCATACTTTTGGAGTTCCATTGCTCCATACATTTGTGCTTGGATTGATGCCTTAAGGTAATCCATCTGGCGGTTCTGATCGAGAACATATCCACCCGTCCAGCCCACTTTTTCAGCGTTTTGGTTGTTCTGATATTTCATCATGTCAGCTTCGGCTTGATAATTAACCGCATTGTTTTCAAGGGTTTGACGGTTTGTTAATAAATTTTGTTTTGCATTATTAACTTCTTGTTCATAAGTTTTATTGGCTTTAGATTCTGCTTGTTTTTCCCAGGAATATCCGATAGGTTCACCGTTGTTACCTACTGCAGATTCAATTCCACTACCAGTATTCTTGCCTTCATTAGCAAGAGGATTACCATTTTCGTCAACACCACTGTTAGGTTTATAATCTTCTGCATTCAAAAGAGTATCGTAATATAAATTGTTTTCTGATGGTTGACCAGGATTTTGTTTATTTTTGTTGTCGTCCATTATTGATTACCTCCTAACAATGCGGATAAATCCATTCCACCTGGAGCAGTAGATTCTTGAGCACCAGGCATTGCTGCTCCTAATGGTGATTGTCCACCACCCATCATTGGATTAGCACCAGGTGCTGGATTAGCTTGTTGCTCTGGTCTAATCATTGGTGAACCAGGTTGTAAGCCATACATTTCTGCATCTGCTGGAGCAACTTGTGCATTAGCTGGATTAGTAAATTGTTCTAATGCTGAACGATCAGCATCGTTCAATGCATCAAGATGTTTCTTTTTAATATCTTCTTGTGCTTTTCCTTTTTCGAATCTCTTTGTGATAGGATTAAATCCAGCTCTCATTGCTTCAGCAACTGTCATCTCTCCATGTGGAGTCATGACTTTGTATTCATTTGGATGTTTTAACATATCATTTTTGAATTGATCTTTATATTTTCCTTGAGGTTTAACATCTTTACCAACTTTAACTTTGGCTTTCTCATCTTCTTTTTCGTGTTCACCTTCCTCGTTAGGAGTAAACATACCTTCAGTGTTTTCACCAGTCTTTAACATGTCGGTGATAACTTCATCATCAAGTTCTTTAGATCCTTTATCTTTTGGATTTGGTTTGGCTTTAGAAATTTCGTCCATCTTTTCTAACGGATTGCCTTCTTCACCTTCACCTGATGGTGTGGCTTCTTCAGGATTCTTTTCCATCTCTTCGCCTAATAAGTCTTCAACTTTTTTCTTATCAGCCATACTATTCTCCTTTCAGTATGTTAAGCTCATTGTCTATGTATCCGTATTTAATTCCGACATTCTTCCACTTGATGTGGTTCGGATTAGTAGGATCAAATGTATTAGTTCTTATTAAATTTAACAATTTAGGAATACTCTTTAGAGGTTTTCTAATGTGAGGTTTCGTCGCATTGTTAATGTAATCATCTAAGTAACTCATATCATTTGAATTATAACATGCATTTTATTTTAAGTAAAATACATATATAATAGACATTGAGGTGTAAAAAATGTCAAGACTAGAAGTAGATAAGGAACGATTCAAACAGTTCTTAAGCCAGTTCATTGGCGATGCTCCGTATCAAATTGAGTTGGTTTACGAAATTTTAGGGCAGATGCCAGAACAAGTAAGTAAGCAACTCATTGAGGAGTTATACTATAAGTATGTGCATGTTGGTCCACTATTTATTGCTCAGCATGCAGTGTTCAAAGATGAGATCCATTACTTTCCAAGTTATGAATCTTTAACAAAATTTCTAAACGATGTTAATAAGTTTACAAATGAATTTAATACAGACTCTCTGCTTAATATTGATAAGAAATATATTCAGAAGAGGATGAAAGATAATCTTCCGCTTTGCGGATACTTTATTACGATGGAGGATGTAGAAGATGAGCAACCAAGACAACCAATCTCAAGGTTCAGTCAATTCCAATAAACAAATTGGTCTTCGTAAGTTCACTCCTATGGTTATTCAAACCAAGGAAGAGCTTCTTATTGCCATGAAAGAAGGGCGTTTGAAGACTGCTAAATATAATTTATTAAACGATAGAGAAAAACTCTTTGTTGAACTCGTTTGTTTTGGTGGATACACAGGTGAACAAGCAGTGCGTGCTATTGTTCCAGGAACTAAGAATCCAGGAGCCATTGCTAATAGATTGATGTCCAACCCAGATGTTGTTGAGACGATCAACGAACTCTCTGTGGCTAAAGACAGAAAATTTGCAGCAGAAATTTCCAGTGCCAGGGATATGGCATTAGACAAATTAAAATTTATTATGGCTACTACAACAGATCCAGCTCTTGCTGCATCGTGTGCCAAGATTATTCTTGATAAGTCTGAGTTCTACTCCAAACAAACAGAACATAAGGATGACGAGCCAGTTGGTGCTGTTAGATTTAATATTAGAGTTGCTAATGTAAATGTTAATGGAGCACCTTCACCAAAGAAGGATGAACCAGTCATCATTGAATTATCTCCAGACGAAATTAATAAGGCTGTTGGCAAGGAGGTAATCAACGAAGAGACTGGCGAAACAATAGAACCAGTTAACACAGAAATAAATCCAGACACCGGCCTTCCGTTTGTCTTAAAGTATGAAGGTATAGACAATTATTCTGACAAATAAAAAGCCTGCATAAGCAGGTCTTTTATTTCCAGTTCCATATTACTCTTCCAAAAAGATTCATTTGGATGTCATCGAATGATGTAACGTATGGATCATTGAGGTCAATCTCCATCATGAAACATTTTTCTTGTTCATAAATTTCTATAGTATAAACAGTATTATCAGATTGAACTTCGAATATGATTCCATTATTTTCTAAACCATTGTTTCTATCTTTTATTTCGATATCCCATTTTTTAAGGTCTTCAATAATTTTTTTGATGTCATCGCTGTGAGCTCTGAACATTCTGTTCTTTTTTGTTACCATCTTTAGAATCCTTTCTCATCTTTTTGATGACTGGTTTTACGGCTTTTATTATTTTAGATGCTTGGAATGCGATCCAATCTACTATCTCTTCGTTTACTGCCCATCCATCTTTTGTCTGATTTTCTAAACCAGATTCATATAGTGTTGCATGGACAACTTCGTGAACGAAGATGTGTTCTTTATATTTAGGATCTACATCCTTATCTAAAACGATTTGTTTTTTAGGATAACTACAATAGCCGTCATTAGTTTGTAGAGTCTTATCATGTTTACGATCATCCTCGTATACTTTGTATTCAATACCAAGGATATCAATTGATGTTATAAATTTCTTTGCCATATTGTTTTCCTTCTTTAGGTGGGCGGTCTCGGAATTGCACCGAGAAGTCTATGTTGATAACAAGGAAACTCTATCAAGCTGTTTTGCATTCAAGGAGATGAAGATACAAGACTGACCTAGTCCCGCCCAGGTGGATGAACGATTGCTCGCTCACCCTGGAGTATCTATGACAGACGATACACGGTGGTAGTGCCTGTTCCACCCTCTTTAATGCATATCATTGTTCCACGATATTCCGAATTGGATTTTAATCTCTTCTTCGAAGTTCGGTCTAGCCAATGATTGCTTGTTTGTTTCTTTGCACCAGTCATTATAATCTATATAAGCTTGATGCAATGTCATATCTTGTAGTCTTTCTAATCCTTTTGTTCTTTCTTCAAAAGATGGATTAGAATTGTTCTTTGTGAACTTTTCTTTGAACCAAGATAAGACTGAGGAGTTATTGATACGATATGATGCTTTCATTTGAGCAACGATATCTGGTTCTATGAACTCTTGAGTTGTTGACATTAAGTTGAAGATGGCTTGAACAGCCTTATAGGCTACATAGTCTATGCTCTCTTGACTTAATAATTTTTCTTTGAACATAAAGCCTTCGACGTTCTTAACTTTACTGAGGTCCGCATTGAATGGGATGATTACCCATCTTCTGTAGAAACCATCAGATGTATCTGGTGTCTTAGGAATCTTATTACATGCGAAGAACAATGTTGCATATAATCTCTCTTCGTATGCATCTTGGAATTTCTTTTCGACTTGGATTCTGTCGCCAGCTGCAATGTTCTTTAATGTGTCAGTATCATCAAGTGGTTTACCAGAGATATCTGCTGCAATCGATGCAAGTTTATTGACCAATGTGCTACTTCTGAAGTTATTAGATAAATCTTTTGGTGCAAGTGCAGCACAGTTGTCTTCGCCAAGGACCGCCATGATTAAGTCGAACCATGTAGACTTACCGTTTCTGCCGTAACCTGTTACCATAAATGATTTAGCTAATTGAACTGTCTTCAGCATTGCATATCCCATTGCTTCATAAAGAAGTTGTTCTACTTGTTTATTACCACATGTAGCAGTTCTGAAGAACTCATCTGCTGTAGCACTATATGCATTTGGATCATAGTTTGCATTGATTTGAATTGTTTCTAGATGGTCAGGAGTCATTGGTTCAAACTCAAGCCCTTCTAGGTGGAGAATGCCGTTCTTGAATACGATGTTGAATGGATTAGCATTGAATGTAACCGCATCAAGTTCTAGCATATCGTTGATGTATTTGATAGCCTCATCCTTTTGGTATTGTTTCAACCTTGGACAAAGCTTAGTAATGTATCCTCTTAAATAATTTGGATCATTAGTATAGATGTTACGCTTATCATCATAGAAATAAATCTGATGAGTCTTTTTATCTTTCTTGATGTGACATGCTTTTATAACATAGTCACCAAACTTATCATGATAGAACTCGTTCTTATTCATGAATTCCATTAGGAATGTATCGTTAATCGATTCACACATATTGTCGATTACGTTGTCTTCTAATGGTTCTGCCACTAAATATTTATTCATTATCTTGAGCAATTCTTTTTGTTGCTCTCGACTGAAGCTTGCCAGGCTAAGCACATGGCTCGTAAGTATCTTATAAATATTTTCAGAAATTGGTAGGTCCAACCCGATAGGTGACTTACTTGTTCCATTGTTTACTGGAGTAAGCCACATTGGTAGTTGACCTATTCCATTGCTGTAAATGATTTCTGTATTATGATACTTAGGAAGTATGTTGTTTTTAGCGTGGAAAGGTAGAAGGATTTCTGTTCCTTTCTTCGTATGAACTAATGTGTTAGCATTTGCTCCACAGGCAAGCATGTTGTTCGTTGTCTGTTTATTAAACGAACTCTTAGAATAAATATAATAGTGGTCATTCTTTTGAGCTATCATCAATTCTTCTTTGCGTGAAATGATAGCATCAATAACTTTTTTATTTGTCGTTTCAATGATGAGCAGTCCTTTAGGAACGAGCATCTTTATTGACACATCGTTCCTTGTTAATAGGAGGTGCTTGATATCTTTGAAAGTCGATTTAGGTATCTTGTCTGTAGGAGTTTCAATAATGTAGCAAGCTTCGTCTGTAGGATTTACTATCCTATCAAACTCGGCAAACTTCATTTATCATTGCTCCTATTCGTTTGAGTTTGGAACAGTGATTTCTGGTTCTTTAGTTTCTGGTTGAGCTGCTTTTTTAGCGGCGTTTCTTTTTTTGATGGCCATTAAGATTGGTCTTACAATATCATCAGTTAGGTCTTCAACCTTTAAACCTTTTTTAGCAGCGATTTGTTCAAGGGTTCCACCTAATGTTTCACATTCTTTTGCGAGTTCAGGTGAGACGCCTTTCTTTGCTGGAGCAGTTGGTTTAGAGTTGATACCTCTGAGGTCTTTACTTTGTTCTTGGTCAGGATCATCACCAGTGATAATCTTATAAGCTTTCATTAACGCATACTTGTCTGCGTATGTCATAGCTTTGCCTACTGATTTATCTTGGCTATCAATTCCGTCACCGTATGAAACGATATCGACGAAGTCTTCTGGGTCATCCATATTGACGAAACGATAGACTACTTCAATGCGTTCGAAGAGTTGCTTTTTCACTTCGCCATTAGCGTTAACTGAATCAACTGTTCCAGATTCAATAACTGACCTTTTAACAGGGAATGAATAAACACGATACTTTGCTTCTGCTGGTTTAACTGCAGCTAATACATCAGCTTCGCCAACAGCTTTATAGGATGAGCGGCCAATGCCGACATTGAGGTTCTTTGCTACGTTAGAGATTTCATTTGAGATAGCACTTAATCTCTCGTAGATGTTTAATGATTTTTCTTTTGGGTCTGCCATAATTTTGGATCCTTTCTAGAATGGAAGGTCGTCATCTGGAATGTCAATGCTGTCTAAGTTTTGACTACCTGGTGCGACATTAGCTGCTTCCTCTTCAGCTTTAGCATCACTATCATCTGCCTTTGGAGATAGATTTTCAATAGAGTTAACTGCAATTTCAACAGCTCTACCTTTGACGCCATTCTTTGATGTGTAATCGCGGATATGAACTGAACCAAACACGCACACTTTGTCACCTTTTCTTAAATATTTGGCAGCATATTCTGCTTGCTTTCCAAACATATAGATGTCAAAGAAGTCTGTGGCATATGTTCCATCCGCTTCTTTTCTGTCACGTTTCACCGCAATGGTGTCGGAAGCGACAGACATGTCGGAGTTGGTTTTTCTTAACTCAACATCACGGCATAAGTTTCCGATAAAGGTTCCATTATTCATAAATAATCCTCCTTGAATTGAAACCGATAGTATTCCTATCCTATATATATTATAACTTATTTATTACAGAGATACAACTATTTATTCTATTGTATCAATAAGTTTTTCTCTATAAAGAGTTCCGCCCATTTGTTCGTCATGATCGCATATGGCTTTGAATGGACACATAAAACATTTGCTTCTATCTTTTATTCTATATTTCAAATCGATAGATGCTCCGATGTAAAGGTTTTGAATCTCTTCATCATTTGTTTCTAAGATATTTCTATTTAATAATTGAACTTTAATTCTTCTAAACAAAGGATGTCCACGTTGTTCTAATAACGCAAGCACTGCTTTGTATCCAGGATCTTCTTCTAATCCTTGATTCTCTAATTCTGCACGATATAAATCAGCAGTTACTAGACTTAATGTATCAAGAGATTTACTTGGTGTTCCTTTTTTACCGACAAGAGGAACTTCAGTTGCAAGCTTCTGCAATCTAACCTCGTCTATTTCAATTACATCAACCTTGCGATTAAACTTTTCTTCTATAGGTTTAACATAAGTTAATAACTGAGTACTTGTTTGGACGATTTCCTCTGTGTATTTTAATTCACCACTTGTAGTTTTTCTATCTCTTACTGTGAATAATCCATTAAGCTCATAGACTTCATCAACTTTGCCAACGAAATAATCTTCGTCATCCATTTGTTGTTCGAATTCTTCTTCGACAGCTACTGTTTCTTCATTCTCAAAGTCTTTATAGTAGTAAGAGAAATACATATTGATACTGTATTCAAGTTGATCACGGTCAGCATGGATGACTCCTGTATCTACTTTGTCTTTCCATTCGTTATAAACTTCTTCAGGATCTTCTCCTTTAAGAATTATTTCAACAGCTTTATGGAATAAGCTTCCTTTCAAAGCATATTCATTGGTTGGTTCTGGAAGTTGTTCCACATATAAGTAGTGGTGTTTTCTTGGGCACGACTTAAAAGTATCAAGTCTTGAGTAAGAATATCTGTGGATATCCTTTGTGTGTTCATCTGGCATATTAATGCCTCCTATTCTGAATATTCTCTGTAGATTTTTTCACGTTCGATTCCAACTAAATCAGCTAAGATATTTAGAGATTTAATTCCTGGATTCGGAACTTCGTGATTGATGAGTTTGTAGATGTGTTCTCTAGCAATTGGTAATTGGCCATTGAATTCTTTTGTCTTCTTGGCTAAGAAGTTATTGATTGAACCATATCTTTCGATAACGACATCTTTGACTGTTTGATCCATAGTTAGTTCTCCTTTTCGATATAAGGTGTTATCATTTCGATAAATTGTTGTAAGCTTCTTGGCATTAAGTAGATGTGACCACGGCTTTCCAGGTCTTTACGCAATGCTATCTGCTTTTTTCTTGCTCTTCCTTTTAAGGTTTTGCATTCGACATATATCGTTCTGCCATAGTTGTTCAATACTAATAAGTCAGGGAATCCTTCAGGTAAACCAGATGTTATCCATCTACCGTCTGGAGAATAACCACTAATAACATTGGCACGGAATGCAAGCAGGTCGTGTTCTCCACACCATATTCTTATTTCGCTTTGAACATCGTGTTCTAATTGGTAATTAACCATGTTTCTTTTTTTGCTTTCTAGCGGCAAGAATTTTCTTTGCCCACTTTGTCGGATACTTATAGTTCCGATCGATGGCGAGTTTGACGAGAGCTCCGTAGTCTTTACACATGCCTACTTCCATGCTTCTTTTTTTTATGGTTTCAGCACGAACTCTTTCTAATTCAGCTTCTTTTTCAATCTCGATTTGTTTTCTTGTTTTACCGTTATCTCCACCACAATATGGACATATACGGTTGTTTCCTCTATAAACTCGGAAGCAATGTTTGCACTCTCGTGCTACTACTTCTGGTTCTCTGCTACTGTTTCTAACTCTTTTCATTGTGTTAGATAATGTATATTCACGTTTTTCTGTTGGAGTTCCGTGTGCATAGCAGTTACCGACGAAGTCAATGATGATTGCAACCTTGTCTTTGTTTGGTGTTAAACATCGACAAGCTTGTTGGATGTAAAGTGTTTCTGACTGTGTAGGTCTAAGGAGCATACAGCAGTCGCATTCAGGAAGAGTAATACCTTCACTGATTAAATTACAGTTACATAAGATTTGGAATTCCTTTCTTTTGAATTCTTGGATGACTTGTTCTCTAACTTTTTCTGGTGTTGTTGCATCAATGTGCTTTGCTTTAATACCGTTATTATTAAACAGTTCACATATTGATTTACTATGCGCGATGTTTACACAATAGGCTATGGATTGTTTTCCTTCTGCAAGTTGATGATAATACTTGATGATATCTCCGTAGATTTTTTTATCCATCATGACATCAGATACTTCTTGGTTGTTGAAGTCTGATCCACTCATACTTACTTTGGATAAATCAATATTAATCTTAGGAGCATACATTTCATAAGGAGAAACATATCCGCGCTCTATAAGCTCATCACCGCTAATGCCATTGATTATAACATCACATAAAGTTAGAGGCTTGCCATCTAATCTTTTGGCTGTAGCTGTGAACAAAATTCTTTTACAGTTGTAGAACTCGCATATTTTTTTATATGTTGGAGCTTCTGATAAATGAGCTTCATCAATGATTATTAAGTCAACTGGTCCGTGTTCACCTAAGTGATTTACTTCCGTGAAGACTGATTCAATTCTACAGTTCTTAATTAACTCTTTGTGTTGCTCAATTAGCAGATGCCTATGTGCGAGTATTAATACATTAGATCCTTTTTTGCAAGCAGACTCTACGATTTCAAGAATGATATATGATTTGCCAGAACGACAAGGTTCCACATCACATACGCCTTGGTGTGTGCGCAGTTCCTTTCTAATATTATCGTATGATTGCTGTTGGTAATCTCTTAACATAATGCATATGATACAACATTCTGATAAGAATAATCTTTTGTGTATTCATATTTATTTAAGAAGATGGTTATGTATAAGTCTGAGTCAACATCATATATTACTTCTGTTTTAAATATTGTGATTGAGTAAGATTCTTCTTCTAATGTATTTAATTGTTTATGTTCTACAGATATAAATTCATCTACAACTATGTGTTCTGTATTTTCTTTTATAAATGAATAATATGAGTCGCCATAGTATTCAACGAAGTGATCATACACACTAGTTTTCTTTGGATGAGATACACTTGGAAACGAATACTCTATTGTGAGGAATGCCGCACCAGCAACACTGAATAACATTCCAACCCACATGATTATCTTAGGGACGATAGATCTTTCGTCAATCTTATGAGTTGCCAGGAATATTACAATCAATATTACTGATAGTATTACTGATACTATCCCGCCTAATAAAAAGAACGTCATTTGTTATCATCCTTTTTTGTCATTTTTTCAGTTACGAACAAACCTAAGAACAATAATGTTGTTAAAGA
>AUXO015603372.1_pt1 | contig 25419 bp, 18 predicted proteins | sample 768731 | NCBI WGS metagenome assembly AUXO01 (sample SAMN02715735, study PRJNA202380) | gut metagenome | biome: sheep rumen | host: Ovis aries | place: New Zealand: Palmerston North | reverse complement strand
GCAAAGTGATCTTTGGCGGCCGTTTAGGCATGTATAAATATTTCGATATGGATGATACGATTGCCGTAGCGTTAAAATGTGTAAAAGAAGAGTTAGCTTAGCTCTTCTTCTACATCTTGGGAGGAAACTATGAAACAAAAATCATTAAAACTGAACTTCATAATGAATGCTATTTTGACAATGTCATCATTCATTTTCCCTTTAATTACTTTTCCTTATGTCTCAAGGATCCTGCAGCCATCCGGTAATGGGAAAGTTAATTTCATGTTTAGTGTTGTCACATATTTCAATATGTTTGCCCAGCTTGGCATCCCAACATATGGGATCAGGGCCTGTGCAGCAGTTCGAGATGATAAAGAAAAGCTGACACGTACAGTGCATGAGCTGCTATTTATCAATATTATTACTACGCTTTTAACATATATCGTTTTTGCCTTTGCAGTAGTTTTTGTACCAAGATTACACCAGGATAAATCATTAGCCATTATCATGAGCTTTACGATTATATTAACAACAATTGGTGTTGAATGGCTTTATAAGGCATTAGAGCAGTATACGTATATAACAGTGAGATCAATTATATTCAAAGCGATCTCTGTTGTGGCAATGTTTTTACTCGTTCATGCAAAGAGCGATTATGTCATTTATGGAGCCATTACTACTTTTGCATCAGGTGCATCTTATATTTTAAATATTATTAATGCTCATAAATATATAGGATTAAAGCCTATTGGACAATATAATTGTAAAAGACATATAAAACCAGTATTAATTTTCTTTGCAATGAGTATTGCAACTACCATCTATACTAACTTAGATTCAGTTATGCTTGGATTTATGAAAACAGATGCTGATGTTGGTTATTATTCAGCAGCAGTGAAAATTAAAACGATTCTTGTTTCTTTAGTTACATCGCTTGGAACAGTTCTATTACCTCGTGCAGCTTATTATATTGAAAAAGGCGAAACTGAAGAATTTACTAAATTAAGTCGAAAGGCTATGAACTTTGTGATATTGTCTGCAGTACCAATGACTATTTACTTTATGATGTTTGCAAAAAATGGTATTTTCTTTCTATCAGGATCTGCTTATGCAGGATCAATTATTCCTATGCAGATTATTATGCCGACACTACTGTTTATTGGTATATCAAATTTAACTGGTATGCAGATCCTTGTTCCTTTGGATCAGGAAAATGCTGTTCTCATCTCGACAATCATAGGCGCAATTACCGATTTAATTATTAATGTCTTATTAATTCCTAAAATGGCATCAGCAGGAGCGGCTATAGGAACTTTAGCTGCAGAGTTTTGCGTTACTTTTTACCAATATATGATCGTAAGGAAACATGTCCCTCATTTGTTTGAAAATATTACATTATGGAAGGTTCTTTTAGCAAATGGATTAGCAGTACTTGCGTCATTCAAGATTAGTTCTTTACATTTTGGAAACTTTGTTATTTTGGTGATTTCCGCTATTATCTTCTTTGGCGTATATTTAGTGGTCTTACTTCTTACGAAAGAACCATTAACTACTGAAATCACGGGTCAAATGCTTAATAAAATTTTGAAAAATAGAAATTAATTTCATAGGAGTTATCCTCTTCTTGGATAACTCCTGTTTTAAAGGGGAAGATTAATGAAGAAGGTAAGGTCAATTAAAGTGAATGCTATGCTTAATATTGTAAAGACAGTTATAAGTATTGGTATTCATTTGATTACAATTCCATATGCGTCAAGAGTTTTAGGGGCATCGCATTATGGTAAGGTTAGCTATGCTAATAGTATCATTCAATATTTAGCACTTTTAGCGATGCTCGGTATCTCTAATTATGCACAAAGAGAAGGGCCAAGATTCCGTGATGATCATAAGAAGATTAACGACTTTGCATCTCAGCTGTTTACAGTGAACGTTTTAGCGACTGTTGGATCATATGCTGTTATGGTGTTTCTTCTGCTTTTTAGTGTAAAACTTCGTAACTATCGCATGCTCATACTTGTTCAGTCCGTTATCATTATTCTTACAACGATTGGAGCCGACTGGATCAATCAGATCTATGAAGATTATTTCTATATGACGGTTAGATATATTGTTGTAGAAATTATTGCCTTATTCTCTTTGTTTATTTTTGTAAGAACACCAGATGATTACATTAAGTACGCATTTATTATGGTAATGGCGGCAGCTGGTGGAAACCTCTTTAATATATTCTACATCAAACGTTATGTACATTTACATTTTGTTCCATTATCGCAATGTCGAAGACATCTAAAACCAATTTTCAAACTCTTCTTTGTCAATTTAGCGATGGTTCTCTATATTAGTTCTGATATCACGATCCTTGGTTACTTCAAAGATTCTAAAACAGTAGGGATTTATTCCCTTGCAAGTAAGATCTATAGCACGATCAAGAATGTCATCAATGCAGTCATTATGGTATCTATTCCAAGATTATCATTTTACTTGGGACATCATCAAAATTTTGACTATAAGCAGTTAATAAACAAAATATCGAATTATTTGATAACGTTCCTGCTTCCTGTTGTTTGTGGACTCTTTGTTCTTGCGAAACCTATTATGCTGATTGTTGGAGGGCAGGAATATGGAAACGGCTCTATTCCTTTGTCGATCTTAAGTGTTGCTTTATTATTTGCATCATTTGCCTGTTTATTCTCGTCAGGTGTATTACTGCTTTATAAAAGAGATAATACTTACTTAATGGCTACTGTGATCAGTTGTGTTGTAAATGTTGGCTGCAACTTTATTATGATTCCTTTATGGGGATATAATGGAGCAGCGATTACGACATTAATCGCTGAATTCATTATGTTTATCATCAGTGCGGGCGTTTCTATAAAAGATTATTTAAAAACAAATGAAATATTTACTGACCGTCGAATCTATCTATCTTCTGTTTGTGGTTCAGTTATGATCTTACTCATTGGACTGATCGTGAGAAATTTAGTTTCTTCCATTATTTTACAAATATTCATTACTTTTGGCGTAAGCTGTATGATCTACATAGCTTTTTTGACTTTTTTTAAGAATCCATTACTGTTGTCGTCAATGAAAAAATTGAAATGTAAAATTTCACATGAAGGAGAATAGTTCTTGATTGAGAAAAATGAGTATTCTATACTTATTGTATGGAGGAAAAGGACATGAAGAAAAAGAATTTATTTTTTGTGGGCATGCTCTCAATGAGTATGAGCGCTGCGTTGCTTTCACCAGCGGTAATGGCAAAAGCAACAACCGGCATGAATGTAACTGTTGGCAGTGATAAGGTCAATATCAAAATCACTAAACCAACAGCAGGAGGACATTTGTATGCTTATCGTGCTAATGAGTATCCAAGTGCTGATAAGCTTAAAGGGATCAGTTCCAAAGTATCTAATACAGGGACTGATTTAGGGGCAGTTACAAAAGGAAAGTCTACAACGATCTCATGGGATCGTTATGGTGAGGATGGAGCAGATCATCTCTATAATAAGTACTACATTTTGAGTGGCAATAAAATTGTTAAAGGTCCTATTTATGCAACGAGTGTATCTGCTAAATATGGTAAAGTAGGATACTCACAGAAGTCCATTAAAGGGATCTATACTGAAGATGATTTATCGAAAGCTTCTTATGCCAGTGATTTGAAGGCTACATCTATTACTTATAACATTGGCTTACAGGATTTGATGTACTCAAATCAAAAGGGAAATATTCCTAGTGATGCCATTTCTTTTGAAAGTAATGGAAAGACTTATTATTTTAATAAGAGTACCGTTGAAGGTTATGATGCTAAAATTAAAGATGCGACAGCTCGTAAAATGAATGTGATTGCGGTATTGATTCCTTGGGCTCAAGAAGGTTCAATTTATCCATCAGAAATGCGTTATAATTCCCCTAAGAGTAAAACCACATGGGGAACAAATACATCTAACGATGTAGGGCGAGATGATTATATTGCCATGGTTGAATTCTTAGCTAACAGATATTCTCAGTCTAAAGCACAAGGTCAAATCAGTACTTATGTTATTGGTAATGAAATTGACTTTACGCATTACTTTTATTCAACAAGTAACTTTAATAAGTATATGGAAGAATATGCACGTAGTTTAAGATTATCTAACTTAGCAGTAAAGAAGTATGCATCTAATGCCAATGTGGCCGTTCCATTCACACATTACTGGGCAAAGAGTTCGGGTCAGGTTTATAAAGAATCACCTAGTCCATCCTTCGCTCCTAAGAAGATGTTAGACTGGTTAGCTAAATATACCAATGCGAGAGGTGCTTTTGATTGGGCAATTGCACCGCATCCATATGGTGTTATTAATACCAAATCTAATCAGGCTTACTATGATACTAAAACTGGTGCGATCAATGGCAATTATAAGACTTCTAAAGAATTGACATTTACTAACTTTGAAATCTTAGATCAGTACTTATCTACAAAAGCCTTAAAATATAAAGGCAAACAAAGAAGTGTTTACTTAACGGAAAGTGGCACTTCTTCAGGTAATATGAAAGCTGCTGCACGTTTCAATGAACAGGCTGCCTCTTTAATTCAGGCATACTATAAAGTAGCTAATTTGAAGTTTGTGAAGTCTTATAACTATTATCGTTTACAGGATAACGAAGAAGAAGCTAAAAATAGTTTAACATGTGGCTTATTAAAGCCTAATGGATCAAAGAAGCCAGTTTACAATATTTATAAAGCTATTGATACTAAATCATCTAATAGTAAGACTAAGAAATATCTGAAATATGTAAGCTACTATAAGAATGGCAAAACCAAAGTATCGGGAAAGAAACTGAAATCATGGAAAGATGCTATGGGAGTTTATAAAACAAAAGTCAACTGGAATAAAAAATGGAAATGGTCCAATATTTATCGTAAATAGTGCAGGTGGGGGATTGACATAAGATCCCCCGCTTTTTTATACTAGTAATGATATTTTATGAAGATAGGAGAACACTATGAAAAAGAAAGTATTTGCAGTCGTAGGGGTTGTTATTGTCATTGCCGTTGCTTTGGCTTGTTTTTATCCAAGGGATAAAAAACAAGTGAACACCACACCGTTAAAGCAATTAGGACAAGCCACCGCTACCGTTTCAAAAGATCAGGTTATTTTACAGTTAAAGGGGATTGGCAGTGGCGGAAAGGCGAAAGTCTATGCTTATGGAGCCAATCAGTATTACAATGATGATCACATCAGAGGTATTAGTAAAGAGGTGAAGTCTACAGGTACTCTGGTAGGTGATTATAACTGTGGTAAAAGTAAAACATTAACAGTCAAAAGATATAATACTCATGGTTATGATGGTTTATATAACAAGTATTATGTCATTCAAAAAAATAAATTATTGTATGGTCCATTCTATGCCACAAATATTGCATCAGAAAAGCAGAACATTGCTTTAAAGCAAAAGTCTATTAAAGGTTTATTTAATGAAAACAGTACTAACTTAAATTATGCGAAAGATTTAGGTGCTCATTCAGTTACAATGAATCTAGATTTGGGAACATTACTTTATGCGAATACACATCCAGCCGATGCTTATTCAATGAAAGTCAATGGGAAAACATATTATTTCAATAAAGCTAATGTAGATAGTATTGATAGCGTTGTAAAAGCATCCAGTCAGGCTGGTATGAACGTGATTGCTGTATGTAATGCCTGGAAAAATAATGATATGAATTTATTCTCTAAGTCATTACGTTATAACTCACCTAAGAGTACTATTTTAATGGGGACGAATACATCTAATGATACTGGCAGAGATCAGTATATTGCCATGATGGAATTCTTAGCTCATCGTTATTCTCAGTCTGCAGCGACTGGATTGATCTCGACATATGTCATTTCTAATGAGATTGACTTTACGCATTACTTCTATGATTGTGATGATTTAAATACCTTCATGGAAGAATACTCTCGTGCTTTACGTTTATCTAACTTAGCCATTAAGAAATATGCAGCTGATGTGAATGTTGCTGTTCCATTTACGCATTACTGGGCTAAGAGTGCCGGCGAAATGTTTAAAGAATGTCCTGGTGCTTCCTTAGCTCCTAAAGATATGGTTGACTGGTTAGCTAAATATACTAATGCCAGAGGAGCCTATGACTGGGCGATCGCACCACACTGTTATGGCACAGTGAATACTAAGAGTAATCTAGCTGCTAGTGATGTTAATTATAAAGCTTTAACAGGTAACTATAAAACATCACCACAGATTACTTTCTCCAACTTTGAATTATGGAATCAGTATTTATCACAGCCTGATCTCCTATATAAGGGTAAACAGCGCAGTGTTTATTTAACTGAAAGTGGTGCTTCTTCCTCAAATGGTACTACGCAAGGCTTAAACGAACAGGCGGCTACTTTAGCTCAGGTTTATTACAAAGTTGCACAAATGCCATTTGTGAAAAGCTTCAACTATTATCGCTTAAATGATCATCCAGAAGAAGCAAAGAATGGTTTGGCTTGTGGTTTATTAGATACAAACAATAAAAAGAAACCAGCTTATACGGTTTATAAGTACATTGATACCAAAGATTCCACTAAATACGCTAATCCTTATTTGAAATACATTAATTTCAATAAAGATGGCAAAACAGAAATGAGTGTTGCCAAAGGGACAGTTAAATCTTGGAAAGATACTATGACTGTTTATACCAGCAAGTTCAACTGGAATAAGCAATGGGATCTCAATAAAGTCTATTTATCAAAGTAAAAATATGATAAGATAAGAGAGGTAGCGAAAAATCCTTTATTATGTACTACCTTATAGAAGCGTTGTCTGTTAGATGACGCTTCTATTTTTTTGATAAAATATACAAAAAATTCAAAAATATTTAATGCGTGTTATAAAACACTGAATATATCAATATAATTTATTTTCAAATTATAAAAATACGGTAAACTCTCTGTACAAAAATAAAATATAGTTTGAAGTTATTAATGATTTGAGATATGCTGGAAGTATAAATGAAGAAATTTATCCACCAGTGAAAGGAGATGAAATAAAGAGGATAAATCCTTCATGAAGAAGGAATTTTATGAAACAGAAGCTGAGACGTATTTTCGTTAATGGTTTAGCTGTTTTACTTGTGTTTGCTCTTGCGCTTATGGGTAACGCAAGTAGCGTTAAAGCCGAAGATGCGACAGAACTCACTAACATTAAAGTCACAGACTTTAAACTGACAAAAGTAGATGGCAAAACACCAGATGATGGATTTAATAGTTCAGAGCACGCGAAACTGGTCATTGCCTGGGATGCGAGTGCTTATGGTAACACATTAAAATCAGGTGACTATTTTACTATTAAGTTACCTGATAACTTTAAATTTCCAACCAACAGTTCAGCGCGATATTTTGATCTGACAGCCCCTGATGGATCAGTTATGGCTAAGGCTGTGGTGACACCTAACTCAAATGGTGGAGGCAGTGTTAAAGTAACATTTAATGATTATGTCAATAACCGTTCTAATGTTAAAGGAACCGTTCATTTAGAAGCTGCTTTCTAACAAATAAAGACGAATGAAAAAAATACTTTTACGATTACAGTAGAAGGAGAGACTAAATCTTTTGAGGTTAAGATTAGTGATCCTAAGGGTTTAGTAAACGAAATGATCTGTAAATGGGCAAACACAAATGTATCAACCGATACGGAAACCATTTGGGGTGGACGCATCAATCATATGAAGGAAGATTTACAGAACGCTGTTATAGTAGATCAAGAGTATAGTATTTCCAGTTATTAAAAGAGAAAGGATTATAAAATGGATGATCAAAATAATGGCTTTAACAAGCCGGTAAATAATCAGCCAATGTATGATGACCAAACAGGACAAAGGATCGTATCACCGAATAACAATCAATTAAAGAAAACGATTTTAATGATTGTAGCTATTGCTTTGGTTGCCGCAGCTTGTGGTGGTCTTGTCTATATCAAGGTTTTCAAAAAGACTCATGTAAATCTTACTAAAAACATGAGAATTCGTTATTCTGGCGTTAGTGGGAACGCCTATACGATTTCGAGCATGGTAAGCAATCAGTTTGAATATGACGAAAGCAAAGAGAAACTTAGGGATTTTTATAGATCAGTTGTTTACGCTTTTGATAAGTCATCAGGATTAAGCAATGGTGACATGGTGAAAGTAACTGCAAAATACAATACTGAATTAGCAGATCGTTTAAGGCTGCAGGTTGATAAAAACACAAAAAGTTTTAAAGTCAAAGGCTTGCCTGAGCGTTTCTTAAATGGTTCAAAGATCAAAGGTGATATTTTATCTGAGATCAAGGCTGAAGCAAATTCAAAGATTACACAGATGGCAGCTTCAGCCTCTAATACGACATTTAATGTCACAGCCAAGCTCCATTCGTTATATTTTGGAAGATATGGAAGTGGCTCATACAATGGTGATGCTATCATTGCAGTTGCTTCAGCTAAGCTTAAATATTTACCGACTGGCAAGAGTCATACATATTACTTTTATACATATACGACTTCTAAAGTTGATACTGACTATTTAAAAAATAATCATTATTGGTTAGGTAATATTAAGGTTTCACTATTAGTTGGTTATGTTTATGGCTATGGATAATTTTTAATAGATTCAGGAAAACTTGTTTCCGATCCAGCACAAATCTTAGCAAGACTTCAAGCGAGTTCAGCTGGAAGTTATCGAACGCTTACTAAAATAAACGGATAATATTTGCAATGAAGAAGGAAAGAAGCTTATCTTTCCTTTTTCATGTCATAGAAAGGAAAAATTATGTCATAAAACTTCTTTTTTTATCCATATTTTGCATTATACACCGAGGTGGCAAGGGTATATTGAATGGTTAAACGATGGGCAAGTTCAATATTTCTCCTCAACTATGGAAATGATTAAAATCATTGATGAAAAAGCGCAAAGACAGAGCTTTAAGGCTATACCTAAAGAATATATAGATTTTTAGTAAAGAAAATATAAATTTTTAAAAAATGTGCGTTTTTGGTTGAATGTGGGAAAATGTGGGAGTAGAATTAAATCAGAAAAAAGAAATGAAATATTTCTCAAGTAAGAAGGGAGAATGAAAAACTATGGGAACACATAATTTCAGAACATTTTTCGCATCAGCAGCAGTGACTGCTATGGTACTTAGTGTACCTGTAAGCGCTAAAGCTAAGAAAGGGTCAATTACCAAAGTTGCAGTTACCAACTTACCTGCAAAAACTTTAACTTTGAAAAAGGGGAAAAAGAAAACATTAAAATTCAAAGTTACAAAGAAAGGTAAAATTTCAAAAGCATTAGCTTACAAATCAAGCAACAAGAAAGTTGTAACAGTTTCTAAGAAGGGTGTTGTAAAGGCTAAGAAAAAAGGTAAAGCTACCGTTACAGCATACGCAAAAGCTAACAAGAAGAAGAAAGTTGCAATTAAGATCATTGTTGGTACGCCAGTTACTAAGATTAAATTAAACAAGACTAAAGCAACATTAAAAGTTAAGAAGACTTTAAAATTAAAAGCTACTGTTACACCAAAGAAAGCTTCTAATAAGAAAGTTATTTGGAAGACTTCTAACAAAAAGATCGCTACTGTATCTTCAGCTGGTAAAGTAACAGCTAAGAAGAAAGGTACAGCAAAGATTACTGCTACTGCAGCTGATGGTTCTGGAAAGAAAGCAACAGCTAAGATCACAGTAAAAGCAGCTGCTAAGAAGAAAACACCTGTTACACCAACAACAGTTGCAACATTACAGGTTACAAATCCTCGTACTGTAACATTCGCATTATCTAAAGCTCAGGCATTAGATGCATCTGCTCTTAAACTTGAAGCTAAGACAACTGAACAGGCAAACTATCGTCATACTTTAAAGATTAAATCTGTAGCTACTACTGATAATGTAAACTATACAGTTACTTTGAAGAACGGTTATGCGGTTGCCAATGACGCAGAAGATCATAACGTTCGTTTAACAGTAACTGGTTTAGCTAATAATACTGCTCCAGTAACTTTTGAAACATTATTCAGAAAAGGCAAGATTGATAAAACTTATACAACTACACAGATGGTTGAAAAAGGTGATCGAGTTCAGTTCCAGGCTGCTTACGATGCAGATGAAGCTGATACTTATGAAACATCTGCATTACCTGCTGGTTTAAGAAAGGATCCAAATAAAGATGGTGTTTTCGTTTATGGTACACCAACTAATACAAATGATCAGGATATTACAGTAAAAGAAACTGATATTTATGGTAATACATATACACAGGTTACTCATGTGAAATTCTATGATGATAATACTGTAAATGCTTATGTAACTTATGATGATGACAACGATTATTATAGTGATCAAGATGCTGGTTATTATGTACCAACAGTTAACGATAATGACACTTATGATAATTTAGCAGATGATAGCTTAAATCCAGTAAGTGTACGTGCTCAAATTCATTCATATGGCGGACAGTCATATCAGAATTATGAATCTCATTGGGTTCCAGGAACCAAATACGATTCTGGTGATGAATACGATTCTGGTGATGAATATGAATATGATGATGGTCATTATGAATATAAAGACTATATTGAAGCAAAATATGCATTCGTTGGTGGCGATACAACAGGGTTAACATTATCTGATTCTGGTAAAATTTCTGGTAAAATTTCTTCTTCAAGAACTGTAATTGTTCGTGTTACTAAGAAAAATAAAGCAGGTTATGAAATTAATGATGATGTTAAGATTACATTCAATGTTGCCAATGCTAAATTAGTAAAAGGTACTGTAACTGACAATAATGGAGCAGCTGTACAGAATGCAACTGTATCAGCAGTTAACAATGATTTAAGCTCACAGTATTCTTCTGGTAGATATGGAACAACTAATAACAATGGTCAGTATGACTATGTTATGATTAATGGCGGTAACTATGATGTAACTGTATCAAGAGATCAGAGTGATAGCTTCTATGCATCTCAGACAACTGCTGACACTATGAATTATAAACTTGATGGTGTTCAGTACAATGTGACTGTAAATGCTCCTGCAGATTATTATGGTAGTGTATCTGATGATTACTATGATGAATCAAATAACGAAGGTTATTTCTTATATGATAACTACAATTATGATACGAAAGCTCATAATGCGACTATCTTCACTGATAAACCTTCATTATCATTAACTACTAATGAATATTCTTACACTGGTACATTAACTCTTGCTAATGGCGCTGCAAGTGTAACAATCACTAAGAAATAGAATTCTAAAATAAGCGGGATCCTTCGAGATCTCGCTTTTTTGAAAGGGAGAGATAATATATGAAGAAAGTGTTTTTAAGCAGTATGATGGTTATGTTCATGATTACTGGATCATGTGGATGTGTACAGGCAAAAGGTTCTTGGGAAAATAAAGTCTTAAAACAAAGAAAAGCGGTTTATACATATCATGGTAAACGTTATAAGATGAAATATTATCTATATTATAACGTGTTGGATATTAATCATGATGGGACAAATGAACTCTTAGTTGCTAATCAAAAACAAGATAAAGGTGGGGTTATGAATACGGCGCCTAAACAGTCTCATGTGTTATTGATGGCTAATGCTAATGGGAAAGTTAAAATTGTAAAAGAGTTTACTTATGAGAATTTATTTTATTTAACTTATAAACCAAAAGTTAAAGCTTTAGGGTACTGGTCAAGAATGTCTGGTCAGACGAACAATGTGGTTTATACTTTTAATGGGAAAAAGCTTTATAAAAAGTATTGTTTGGATTATTATTCCCCTAATCATGATGAAAAAACTGATGGGATGAATAAGGAAGATCATTATTATGTCAATAACAAACGGACAAGTAAAAAAGCTTTCCAATCCCTTTTTCACCAGTACATTTCATCAATGGATGCAATTCATTTTCATAAAAGATAAACAGTGGCTTCATGTCACTGTTTTTTATACCCCCTTATAGAACTACTTATTTGGCATGATAGAGTAAAAATATAAGGGAGATGATTTGATGAAGAAAAAGATCGAAGTAAAGGAAATGAGTATGTTTGATATGCTCTATACAAGAATGGGACTCTACATAGATGTACTTATCATTTTATTAGCTTTTGTTGGGATGATTGTTGTTCAGTTGATTCAAGGTTATCAAATGAATACAACGTTAATCTTAGATTGCTTTTGGATGATTATTTTTATGTGTTGGCCATTGAGAATAGCGAGAATGCTGCAATATAAATTTTCTTTTATCATTCAATTAGGCGTGTTTTTAGAATATGTATATTTTAATAAACGTGTTTTTGGAGCTTTACCAAATGGGTCAATCTTTTTGCTAATCTTTACAGGCTTGTCTTTTATTATACGACTTATTCAGACGGCGCGTGTATATCGCAAGTACACATTGCCTTATTGATATCAATGAAGCGGAAATATTTTTCTTCCGTTTATTCATGGTTTTGATGGATTTTTTCCCCTTAGACAAGCAGTCAATTAGAATTTGTTGTATAATAATTGTATATGTGAAAGGGGAATTTTATGTTTAAGAAAATCATTGTCTTTTTGATTATCCTTTGCCTGTGCCCAGTAAATGTACATGCTCAGGATCATTATCGTTTCTTAGCGTATGGGGATTCACTCATTTATCATGATGAAACACAGTTTTGGTGGAACAAATGTGGAATGGCCGCTTCTAGACCAGAAAAAGACTGGTTTCATAGGGTAACTAATGAACTGCAGAAAAACTATGGGAGTGTGCAAAGTGATATTATAAAAGCTCCTGTTTCTTCTAAAACATTATCAAATGAAGAACAGGAGAGTCGTGAGGAAGAAATTAAGAAATCTTCTGAAACACCTTATAATCTGATTGCTATTGAAATGGGTGATAATATTGCTGCCTATGATCAGTTAGAAACGTTTAAAAGTAATTTAGAATGGACGATCACAACTTTGAAAAAGTATAATCCATTAGCGACAGTTGTGGTTGTTGGTAACTTCCATTTAGATGATAAGCCAATGAAAGCCTGTGAAGAGATTCAAAAACAAATAGCCACAAGTTTGAATTGTAGGTTTGCATCTTTAGCGGATCTTAATGAAAATAAAGCCTATGCCAGTGCGATTGGGGCAACTGTTTATGATGTCAATGGTCAGCCGCATCGCGTGGATTCATGGACTGTTGCACGTCATCCTAATGATAAAGGCATGGAATATATTGCTTATAAAGTATTAGAACAAATAGGCATAACAATGGATGTTGGTCATGATTTTGATGATCTCAACAATCCACAAAAACAAGCCGCTGTGACCCAGTCACAGCGTAATACTCAAAATGGCTGGATCACTAATGGAAAGGTCAAAAACTATTATTTCCATGGCATTAAAGCGATTGATCTGACGAAAATAGGAAAAACCTATTACTGTTTTAACCATCAGGGAGCGCTGCAGACGAAAGTCTTTAAGCAGGGAAAGGTAACATATTATCCTGATCAAAAAGGAAAACTGACTTTTAAACAAGTTAGTCAAAAGTGTTTTAATAGTAAAAATCAACAAATCAGTCAGGCTGATGGTGAAGACTATTTGGCTAATTTAAAAGCAAAAGCAATGAGTAAAAAGTGGAAAGGAAAAGATCGTTTGAAAAAAGCTTTTCAGTCTCTTGTCAAAGCTAAAAATATCAAAGAAAAGAAATTATCTTATCAAAAAAACTGGGAGATGATCGCGGCCAACCGCTATTTTGACCGTCAGAAAAAAGCAGGCAATAGCCAGGTAAAAGCGGCTGCTTTTGCCTATCTGGCGAAAGCTTTAGGGGTTAAAAATGTCGCAATTGTCTCAGATAATAAAAATATTCAAAAAGGACATTGCTTTGTCGAAATAAAAGGTAAAGTTTATGATCCAACACTTAAGAAAGATAATTATGCCGTTGATGATAAAGACTATAAAAAGAAGAAAGTAACGAAAATTATCCTTACAAAGCATAATTTAAAAGCTGTTAAGCAGACATATTCCAAAAGAAAAGGGAAATTAACCAAATATGATCGTGATACGGGAATGTTATATTATGCGAATGGGCAGTATGCGACAGGAGCGGTCGTTTACAAAAATAAGTTTTATAGCTTTGATCGTACGGGTAATCCGGATTGCGCAGTGACGTATCATTTACGTGAAGCGGCGACCATCCAAAATTCAATGCGTAATTTGGAAAAAATCATTGGTCAGCCACTGCGTAAACAGTATTCAGCAAGCTGCTTTGGTAATGGAGAAGATGGCTTATGGCTCTATCAGAACTTTATTATTACAACCTTTAAAGGAGCTGATGGAGTCGATGTCTTCATTGCTGCAAAAGAAAAATCTTAGGGGAGAGGTTATGCATGAAAACAATAAAAAAATATGTGATTCAATGTTATATTATTTTTACTTTGGTAATCTTACCAGTTATTTATCATAATTCCTATATCGATATTCGTAACTTTAAAGTAGCCGTTTTCTGGCGTGTCTTTGCCATTGTCGGTATTATTCTTGGCATTTGTATTGTCTATGATCTGATCACAGTGATTCGTGATGAAGGCATAGATAGCTTAAAAGAAACATTCAAGACACAAATCAAACCAATGGACTATGCTTTATTTGGATTTGGCGTAGTGGTGCTGATTTCTTCATTAACATCCCGCTTTGGCATGCATGCCTTTACTGGAGATTTGACCTTTAAGGTTGGTGGCTTTCTGCTTTTAGCAGTCATCTTTATGTATTTTGTCATTTCCAAAAATGAAGCGCCGCTGCCTATTCATTATATTTGGGCGGCGCCAGTTCTCTTTTTGGAAATTACCGCTATATTAAATTCATTAACGATTGATCCTTTACATATGGCTTTACCACAGATGACATTATCTGATCGTGTATACTTTATTTCCACAATTGGACATATCGATTATTTGTCAGAATTCTTCTGTCTCTTTATTCCATTTTTTGTGGCAATGCTTATTCGCAGTGAGAAAAAAACAGATCAGATTCTCTTTGGGGTGATCGTCTTCTTAGGGTATTTATCTTCATTACTTGTCAGAGCCAATGGGATGATTTTAGGATGTGTTTTTGGATTATTTGTGATTGGTATTTACTGCCTGGCGCATAGTAAATATATGAAAACATATCTTCTTCAGTATTTATTATTTGTCCTAGCCGCACTGCTTACAGATGTAATCAATCATCTTTATATCATTCCTTATAAACAGTTAGAATTAGATGCTTTATCATCGCATTTAAGCAATAAACTCTATCTGGTTATCGCGGTGGTTTTGGGGATTCTGCTAGTGATTGAACATAAGGCTTCTGAAGAGACATTAAAAAAAGTTTATAAAGTGATTCAGAAAGTTGTTTTAACACTCTTTGTGATCGCCTTAGGCGGCTGGGTTGTTTTCTCTATTTATTGCGTAGTGAATAACTTACAGTTACCGATCTTTAACAATCGTATCAATATCTGGCGCGGCTCTTTTGTCAGCTTCCAGCATATGTCAATCAGAGAAAAATTCTTTGGTGTTGGCCCTAACTGCGTTTCCGCAATGTTAGATAAATATGCTGTCTATCAGGGGGTTTCTCGTACCACTGCGCATAATGAATTATTAGAATACTTCTTATCAACAGGAATCTTAGGTTTTATCACTTATTTATCTTTCTGGGTATTATTAATAAGAGCTTTAATAAAAAATATCTATAAGCCTTATGCATTAGCGTATTTAGCAGGTTTAGCTGGTTATGCCGGTATTTCTTTAGTTGTTGGACCTTCTTTCCTAAATACCGTAACCTTATTTACCTTACTTGCTTTAGCTTCAAAAGAAGCTTTAAGTGAAGCTTAAGAAAACCTGAAAAGGCTTTAATTGCCTTCCTGGTTCATTGACATTAAGATAGGGAAAGTGTACCATTTATATATAAATTGATGAATATGGAGGTAAGATCATGAATCTTAAAAAACAATTTGCATCAGTATTAACAGCGACAGCTATTTTAGGTGCTGCCCCAGCATTACCAATGAGCGTCGTGAATGCAGCAGGTGATACAGCCGATCAGTTAGTAACTGTAACCAATACGACCAAGACAACACCAGCTAAAGTAACCATCAAAGTTACAAAGACAAAAACAAGCAAGAAAGTCTATGCATTCCAGAAAGTTACAATTAAATTAGCCGGTGCTAAAAGCTTTAAATCAAGCAATAAGAAAGTTGCTACAGTGACAAGCAAAGGTGTTGTTACTTTCAAAAAAGCTGGTAAAGTCAATATTACTTTTAAAAAAGGTGCTAAGAAATATACTGTTACCTTAACAGCTATGAAAGCCACTTTAACATTAAGCAAAACAAAAGTGACTGTTAAAGCTAAGAAAACATATACCGTTAAAGCCAAGACTGTTAAGCCAGCTAATACAGTAAAATGGTCTTCAAAAAATACCAAGGTAGCCACTGTGAAAAATGGTACTATCACTGGTAAGAAAAAAGGCACAACTTATGTTTATGCCAAAGCCAATGGTTTAACAAAGAGTGTTAAAGTCACTGTTAAATAGTATGAAAGAAATGGTCTTGAATCAAGGCCATTTTTTATTTTTTTAGGGGAGGAAAGTTATGAAACGTTTTTGGGTTATGGGAGTCTTAATATGTCTCTTACTTTCATTATTAACAAATAAAAGCTATGCCTTAGCGGCCGCTATGAGCGCTTATGCGAGTGCTTCACAAATTGATATACATATCACAAATGAGTCGCCAGGTACACTCTATGCTTATCCTGCTAATAGTTATCCATCAGCAGATGCGATCAAAGGCATCAGCAAGAAAGATGATGGCAGCGTAAAAATAGGGGATTATACCGGTGGCGATGCGCATCTTTACCGTGATCGTATCCAGGATGGAAAAGATCATCTCTATGATAAATATTATCTAATGAATAATGGCAATATTCTTGCTGGGCCGATTTATGTAAATGGGCAAGACACGTCTCATAATATTGCCTTTGCCCAGGACTCTATTAAAGGCCTCTTTAATGAAGATCTTGAAAATGTCGATACAGCGAAAGATTTAGGTGTTTCATCCATTACAGTCAATATTGACTTAGCAGAGGTATTAGCCGCGTCTTCTAAAGGGGCTATCCCTTTTCAAAGCCAAGGGAAGACCTATTATTTTGATACCACTTATATTAATGATTTAGATCGCCGTATTATACCTGCCAGCACCAATCATATGAATGTCATGGCCGTGATGGCAGCGTGGAATCAAAATGGTTCACGTTATCCCGATGCAATCACTTATGATGGTCATAAAGCAGCTGTCATTGGGACAAATACTTCTAATACAGAAGGCATGGATGATTATCTGGCGATGATGGAATTTCTCGCTCAGCGTTATTCTCAGGACGCATCTCATGGTTTAATTCAAAGCTATATTATTGGTAATGAAATTGATTTTACCCCTTATTTTTATAACTGTGATAACTTGAATACTTTTATGGAAGAATACACTCGATCTCTTCGTTTAGCCTCTTTAGCCATTGGCAAATACGCCTCAGATAGTGATGTGGTTGTACCTTTTACCCATTACTGGTGCGGTGATGAAAAGAAGATTGGAAAAGAAAACAGCGGCGCTAGCTTAAAACCTTATGATATGATCAATTGGCTTGCAAAAGTCGCAAAAGAACAAGGCGATTTTAACTGGAACTTAGCCCCTCATGTTTATGGTTCCATGAATGCGAAAAGTAATATTGCCTATACTGATGTCCGCTATGGCGCTATTAATGGCGATATCAACACGACAGAGCAGCTCACTTACAGCAATATGGAACTTTTACAGGATTATTTATCCCAGGATTTATTAAAATATCAGGGCCATATGCGTTCGATCTATTTAACTGAATCAGGTGTTTCTTCAGATGATAATTCCACGGAGAATTTGAATAAACAGGCTGCTTCCTTTATTCAGACCTATTATAAATGCGCAATGCTGCCATTTGTGAAAAGCTATAATTATTATCGTCTTTATGATCATGCAGATGAGACAAAGAAACACTTATGTGTTGGCTTAATCAATGATCAGGGCGTTAAGAAACCTATTTATGATGTCTTTAAAGCTATTGATACCCCTTCAACACTAGAAGTGGCGGATCCTTATCTCAAAGAAATCAATTATTATAAAAATGGGACAAAACAGATGAATACCGAAAAGTTTTCCGTTGAAGGCTGGAAGGATGTCATGACTGTTTATGATAATAATATGGATTGGCGTAAACAGTGGAACTTCTTCAGTATTGTGAAAAAGTCTCAGCAGTCTGCTATCAATACAACACTTTATAATGCGGCTTCTGATGCGGCACATGATTGTGATCAGGGAGAAGTTGTCGTCGCCCCAACCACGACAATGACAGGGATTAAGCGTTATCGCTGTATTCACTGTCGGGCCTGGATCAAAGATGAAACGCTCCCCGTCTTAAAAGTAAAAAAGAAGAAGTCAAAAAAGAAAAAGAAGAAAGTTAAACGGAAAACAGTTTATATAGGACAAAAGGTAAAACTGCGCTATAAGGGAAAATATAAGTATAAAACCAGCAATAAAAAGATTGCGAAAGTGAGTAAAAAAGGTATCATCACCTTTAAGAAAACTGGAAAAGTGACGATTAAAGCTATTTCTAAGAAAAAGAAGTATACGTTATATTATTTGGTCAAGAAACCACAGTTTAAACTGGCAAAGAAAAAGATTGTTTTACGGAAACACAAAATAGCAAAAATCAAAGTGAAGGTGAATAAACCGAAGACAAAGATTAAATGGAAGGTTAAAAATAAAAAGATCGTGCGGATTAAGAAAGGGAAAGTCTACGCTTTGAAAAAAGGACGGACAACTGTTTATGCAACAGCTCACCATATTATGAGAAAAGTAACGATTATCGTTAAATAAAGGTTATCTTTAAGGTAGCCTTTCTCTTGATCTTTTTATGTAAACGCTTTGAATTTATAATGAAAGGAAGAAACTTATGAAGAAATTAATATCGTTCATGGTCAGTCTGCTGATGTGCATAAGTAAGCACATTACAGGTTGTGCATGCTTAAAGCACATATCGTTTTTTAGCATTAGGGGATAGTATCACCTAAACGCCTTATACTCCGCCAGTCTGGTACAATAACTGTGGTATGGGGGCTTCTACGGCAGAGATGGACTGGGTCCATCAGGTTCAAAATGAACTTAAGAAACACTATGATGAGGTTAACTATGACGTTAAGAACATCTACTGGCAAACCAATACAGGCATGTTACAAGTGGATGAAACAGAGGTTAAAGAGCTGAGTCAAAACCATCCATATAATTTAGTGGTTATTGAAAATACAGATCAGATCGGAAATAAAAAACTCCTCGATGTGTATGAGGAAAACTTACGTCATTTTGTCAGTGTGGTGAAACAGTATAATCCTCAGGCGACAGTGGTTCTGGTAACGGATTTCTTAGCCGATTTCCATTATTGTGATATGAGTATTCCTGAAAAGAGTACAACGATCTTAAACAATGTGGCAAGAGATATGAATTGTCATATTGCTTCAATAGATCAAATCACGAAAAATCCCAATTATATGAATAAAATTGGTGGTATCCTTTATGATAAGGATGGCAACTCTTATACAATTACGCGTAAGGATGTGCCTTTGCATCCTAATGATCAGGGGATGAAATACATTGCTTATAAAGTTTTAGAGCAGGCCGATATTACTATGGATGTGGGCGATAGCTTTGCGGATTTATCAAATCCTTCCGTTGCCCCAAAAAATGGCTGGATTAATGAGAAGAAACATCGTTACTATTATGTCAATGGGATTATCGTGAAGGGTCTCTATCAGATTGGCAATGTTTATTACTGCTTTGATAAAGATACCGGGGCTTTGCAAAAGGGAATCTATAAGAAAAATAAATATACTTATTATGCAGATCAAAAAGGCAAACTGATCATGTATAAACATAATGGCCGCTTTTATAATCAGGATACGCAGCTCATGGCTACAAGAGAAGGGGAAAAGATGGCTGCCCTTTTTAGCTGCTAAGCAGTATTTAAAGAAACATCCATATAAAGGCAAACAGCCTTTGAAACATTACTTTGATCAGATAGTAAAGTATCAAAGTAAAAAAAGCTCGGAAATATACTTTCAATAAAACAAATCCTGCTTTAGTGGCAGCGGATTTCTTTCAGGGGGCAAATAGCCGAGATGCGAAAGTATGTGCATTTGCCTATCTCGCAAATGCGCTAAAGCAAAAGAATATTACCATTGCGCTCCATAAAAAAAACAAATTATGTCATGATCGGTAAGAACTTCTATCAGCCTAATAAAGCTGATGGATATGCAATTAAGGTTAAAGATAAAGTGAAGAAGTTAAAGAAGATGAAAGCGGTAAAGACCAAAAAGCCAACCCGAATTGTCAAATGGGATGCGAAAAAGAAGAAGCTCTATTATGATAACGGCATGGCTGTAATGGGCATTGCGGCATATAATAATACGTTTTATGCCTTTGACGGACAGGGAAAGTATGATGCGGTTTTAACCGGTTTACTGAGAAATGCGGCGACATCTTCAAAACCGATTACTGCCTTAAAACGTCTCATTGGTGAACCGTTATCAAGCAGTTATCATAGCAGCTGCTTTGGTACCGGCGATGATGGTTTATTGGTTTATAAAGGGTTCATCGTTTCCACCTTCAAAAATGCTAGTGATGGAAGCGAAACTTATGTGGCGGTAAAAAGTACAATGCAAAAATGACTTAAGTCAACTATAAAGGATGAGGAAAGTTGCTTGAAAGAGGATTATTCTCAAGGTATACTTGAAGCGGATAGATTAAGAAAGAAGGAGAAATGTTTATGAAAAAGAAAAATCTATTTTATGCGATTGCTTTTTCGATGATCTGTTCAGTCATCTTTGCTAGTCCCGTAACGAATGTATCGGCTGCTTCTGGTAACAGTATGAGTGTCAGTGTGACATCTAGCAAGGTGAAGATTAAAATCACCAAGGCAAAAAGCAAAGGCACTTTATATGCTTATAATGCTAATGAATATGCCAAGAAAGATAAGATCAGAGGGATCTCTAAATCAGTTAAAGCAAAAGGTACTGCTTTAGGGACTGTTAATAAAGGACAGTCTAAAACTATTACTGTGGATCGTTATGATGCCAATGGTCGAGATGCTCTCTACAACAAATATTATTTATTAAATGGTAACACAATTGTGAAAGGTCCTATTTATGCGACCAGCATTGCTTCTGCTAAAAAGAGTATTGGCTTTACTCAAAAGTCTATTAAAGGCTTATACACCGAAGGGGATGCCAATAATATCAGCTATGCTAAAGATTTAGGCGTTCAGTCCATTACCTTAAATATTGACTTAGGAACATTAATGTATGCCTCAGCAAGTAAAGCACCAGCTGATGCTACAACATATGATGTTAATGGCAAAACATATTACTTCAATACTGCCGCGATCAATGGTTATGATGCGGTCATCAGAAAAGCTTCAGCAGCGAAGATGAATGTTATTGCGATTCTGATTGCCTGGAAGAATAACAATAATGATATGTATGCCAAAGCATTACGTTATAACTCACCAAAGAGTACCATTACAATGGGTCAGAATACCTCTAATGCAACAGGTCGTGATGACTTTATTGCGATGATGGAATTCTTAGGTCATAGATATTCTCAGTCAAAAACCAATGGTTATATCAATAGTTATGTTTTAGGCAATGAAATTGACTTTACGCATTACTGGTATAATACTGGTTCTCTTGATAAGTTCATGGAAGAATACTCTCGTGCTTTACGTTTAACAAACTTAGCAATGAAAAAATATGCTTCTAACATTAATGTCATCGTTCCATTTACTCATTACTGGGCAAAAAGTGCTGGTCAGGTCTTCAAAGAATGCCCTGGTTATTCTTTCGCACCATTAAAGATGATCAACTGGTTAGCAAAATATTCAAAAGCACAGGGTGATTACAACTGGGCTTTAGCTCCTCATTGTTACGGGGTAGTTAATACCAAAGCTACACAGACTTTAACTGATAGTTCAATGAAAGTTTTAACAGGCAACTATAAGACAACTAAAGAATTAACATTCACAAACTTAGAAGTCTTAAATAGTTATTTAAATACGAGTGCCTTAAAATATAAGGGCAAACAGAGAAGTGTTTACTTAACAGAATGCGGCGCTTCTTCAGGTAAGATTTCTAATAAGAACTTAAAGTATCAGGCTGCCACTTTAGCCTATGAATACTATAAGGCAGCGCATTTACCATTCATTAAATCATTCAACTACTATCGTTTAAAAGATGAAGCAGGAGAAGCTAAAAATGGTTTATCAGTTGGCTTATTAAAGACCAATAACGTCAAGAAACCAGCTTATAAAGTCTTCAAACATATTGATACAAAGAGCTCACAGGCTTGGACTAAAGGTTATCTGAAATACATTTCTTATAAACGTAATGGTAAAGGAAAAGCTGTGAAACCATCTTCATGGAAAGCCTCAATGAATGTATATAAGACATCATTCAATTGGAATAAGAAATGGTCTTGGAAAAAGATCACTAAACGTTAGTTATCCAGGAATGTCAGGAATCTGGCATTCCTTTTCCGTATGTTAAGGATACTGATTTCCTCATTGACAAAAAAACTGAAGGCAGAAGCGTCAATTTGACGATTTCTGCTTTTTTGCGTAGAATAGCGTCAAGAAAAGGAAAAATGTTTGGGCTTATTTGTAGTCCCTATGAGAAGATAGGGAGAAAGGAGTGCTATTATGAAGAAAAAACTAGCAATTGTATTTATCATGATTACACTTGTTTTCTCAAGTCTTTATCTCTATAGAAATAAATCTCAGGGTTCTAATCATCCAATGATCGTATCAGTCACAAAAAATCAGGTGGTGATTTCCCTTCATCGGTTAGGTGTGAGCGGTCATGCCTATGTATATGCCTACCATGCCAATGACTATTATCCTACTGATACAATAAGGGGTATAAGCAGCAGTGTGAAAAGTCAGGGAACCTTCATTGGTCGTTATCGCTGTGGGACGAATAGAACCTTTACGATTGAGCGTTATACAAACGGCTATGATGCGTTATATTATAAATACTATGTCATTTATGAAAATACGATTCTTTATGGCCCGGTCTATGCTACAGACATCTTATCAGAAAATCAGAATGTTCGTTTTAAACAAAGCACGATCAAAGGGATGTTTGCAGATGCTGATCGGGAAAACGAATTCAAATATGCTGATGATTTAAATGTAAAGTCTATTACTATTAATATTGCAATTTCAGAGCTCATTTATTCTAACGAATCAGTCAATGAAAAAACGATGATGATTCCTAATGATGCTATATCGATGAAAGTGAGTGGAAAAATGTACTATTTCCATAAAGACGCAGTAAGTGAATATGATCAGTATGTCCAGGACGCTTCTAAAAGGCATATGAATGTCATTGCCATTATCGCGGCCTGGAAAAGCGGCGGCTATTATACCACTTATCCTGACGCCCTTAAGTATGATTCCCCTGTCAGCAATACTCTGATGGGGACAAATACGGCTAATGATCTAGGACGTGAGTACCTTATTGCGACAATGGAATTTCTTGCCGAACGATATTCACAAAGCTCTGAAAAAGGGTATATCTCTAATTATGTCATCTCAAATGAGATTGATTCCACTTATTATTTCTATAACTGTCATGATCTCAATACCTATATGGAAGAATATGAAAGAACTTTACGCTTAAGTAACTTAGCAGTGAAGAAATATGCAGCGAATGCACAGGTTGTTGTGCCTTTTACCCATATGTGGAATGCGGCTCAAAATGAAGTGGATGCAGCCGCTTATGGCTATTGTCTCAAACCTAAAGAAATGCTCGATTGGTTAGCCCATTATACCAATGCTCGTGGGGCCTATGACTGGGCCATTGCGCCGCATTTATATAGTGCCATTAATACCAAAAGCAATTATGCCGGCAGTGATGTAGATACTGGCCATTTAACGGGTGATTATAAGACATCGAAGATTATTACTTTCACGAACTTAGAAGTGTTAGGTGAATATTTAGATCAAAACAGCCTCAAGTATAAAGGGCAGACCCGCTCTGTTTACTTAACCGAAGGGGGACCTTCATCAGGTCAAAATACAAAAGAAAGCCAAAACCAGCAGGCGGCTAGCGTTGCTCAGGCTTACTATAAAGCCTCACAGTTATCCTTTATCAAAAGCTTTAATTTCTATCGCCTTAAAGATCATCAGGATGAAACAAAAGTTGGTTTATCATGTGGTCTCTTAGATGAAAAGAACCAGCCTAAACCCGTTTATGATGTCTATAAATATATTGATACGCCGGCGACTTATGATCACAGTGATCCGTATCTCACTTATATTCATTATAAACGTGATGGTCAAAAGGAAATCAGTGTCGCAGCCGGCACGCTTCATTCATGGCAGGATGCCATGTGGGTCTACACTTCTTCCTATAACTGGCAGAAAAATTATAAGAAGTCAGCGCCTTATATGAGCCATTAATGAAATATATTTGTAAATAACGATAGGCAAGGTTATAATAAAAAGGCAAACGGAGGTTCTTATATGAGAAGTAAAAAAATCCTCTCGTTGATCCTCGTGATTATCGAGTGTTTGGTATTTTATTTAATTTATACAGCATGGCATTTAAATCCGCCAATGTTTAGACAGGACTTAGGTCTTTATATTATCTACTTATTTGTCATGGGACATTACAGTATCAAAGATTCCCTTATTTGGGATGAAATCCGTAAAGTCTTTCTCGCAACGATTCTTTATATGATCACCTTTGCGATTATTATGCCTTCCACATTTGAAGGGGTGCCAAGACGTTATTTAATCTTCTTATCAACGATTATGTTCTTTGTCGATTTGTTTGTTTCTTATTTCTTACGTGTGGTCTTTAGAAGTGTCTTAAGTAAGAAGACTTTAGTAGTGGGCACCAGTGAAACAGCTTATCGTTATGGCTGTATTGTTAATGATAATAAATTCGCTATAACCGAAGTCGTAGGTTTCATTGATCTCAATGATCCCCACTATTTCCAAGAACAGTATGAAATGTCTGAAGAGTTATTTTATAACCGTGATGCCCATCATGTCTTTGACTATAAGAACTTTGATGTGGTCATCAAAGAAAATGATATTGACCAGATCGTCATTGGGGAACCTGAACTCTCAGGGAAAGATCTCAATACGATCTTAGAGCGTTCCGCAAAGTTAGTGGATTCTGTCAAATATATGCCGGAAGACTATAACTTAGTGAACTTCTCTTCGGAAGTGCAGGACTTTGATGGGATTCTTTTAATCAGTACCTCAAAAGATACGCCAAGTGTTTTTGACCGTTTCTGGAAACGTTTCTTCGATATTCTGATTTCTTTAATTGGCTGCCTTATAACCGC
>AUXO012637985.1_pt1 | contig 25444 bp, 28 predicted proteins | sample 768731 | NCBI WGS metagenome assembly AUXO01 (sample SAMN02715735, study PRJNA202380) | gut metagenome | biome: sheep rumen | host: Ovis aries | place: New Zealand: Palmerston North | reverse complement strand
GAGAAGATACGAATCTCCCCGATATCCGTTCTCAAAAAGCGGTTCAGCACGGCATTGCCAAACGAACCAGTGCCGCCAGTAATCAGCAGCGTCTTGTCTTTAAATACACTCATAATTTGTATTGTTGTCGTTAATTATTTATTTTCCACTTTTGGTTTCCAATCTTTCTGTATATCTTCCACATGGATTCGGAAGGGAATATTGATGCTAATTTCATCAGTCGGTAAACATCTGTTAACCCTCTGGCAATATATCCTTTTTCCCTACTCTTATACCTTTCGTCATAGTGACCGAAGTCTCCTCCTTCCATCATCTCTTTCAATATGACACGACCTCTTCTTTCATCTGGTTCTACCAAAAGATATTGATCTTCAAGTCCAAGACATTCTTTCTCTATCCACATAACCCCACCAGCAAATCTCAACAACCCAAACTCTTTAAAAAGATTCGCTATATCAGTGTGATTCGTGTTCCCCTTAAGAACATAATAATAATCCACAAAGTGCCTCAATCCAATACCTTCAATAAAGAAATGTATCATGATATGAGCCATTTGGAACACAGCATTAAATTCATCTGTTGGGACGGCAATTCTACCTGCACATTCAGGCAATTCCACCACATTCCACATTTGTGTAGCCTTAATGGTATGACACCATTTCAGGAAGTTCCTATTAGCAGAACCACTTAACAATGTGCATGGTTTGTAATGAACTTCAACCTCAATATCCTTGAATATGGGGAATTCTATATGGTGTTCTTGTTCAAAGGCATTCGGACACCTTTTCCTGACGAACTTATTGATGTCATCACGAGACCCATCTACCCATATATCAATATCGCCAGATATACGACAAAAAGGATTTTCATACATCAACGCATTCCCTTGCCCTTTTAAAATACAACTTTTGAAACCAGCATCAGCAAATATCTTGCTGATTTCCGCTGACCTCCTATTTGCTATCTGATTCTGTACCTTTATCTGTTCACATGTTCCAATCCATTCAAACAACAACACTTGTAGTGGCCATTGTTCTTTAGGAAGTCTCTGTACTCCCTCGAAAGCAATACCCACCACAGACTGTTTCTGCGCATCAAAAAATAAACACTCCCACTCATCCTTAGAAGGATTATGTGACAGTCTATCTTTATTTCCTAATGCAATTTGAATTAGTTCAAATAACAAATTCTCCAATTCTCTAATTCTTGATAATATTACTTCACGTGCTTTATAATTGCGTTGTAAGTATGCTCCACCAGATAGTTCTCCTTCAGGAACTCATACCCTTTCTCCCCCATCGCTTTCCTGTCCGAAGCCAGCATCTTGTCCACTAATGCCGTAAAGTCCTCTGGCTTCACACTCTCGCACCAATAGCCATACCCGTTTTCTTCCGCTATCCGTCCCATATCCGTATTCACGTCCGTGGCGCACAATACCGGCATCTTGTATTCCAGATAACTCAGCAATCTCGAAGGATAATTCGGTATCGTAAACCGATGATCCAGGAATATCAATCCCACATCACAATTTCTCACCAGCATATCATAGTCCTCCTTGGGCAACCCTTTCATCACCGTGATGGAGGTTTTTGAGTCTTTAGAGTATTCAGATGTTGATTGATTTTGATTAAGATTTTCTTTAGATTTTGAGCTCTGTGACCCATACCAAACCTGAAGTTTCGATAACTCTGTCCCAGTGCCGACAATCACAAAATGGCAGTCCGTCCTATCCTTGTTCGCATCCAGGCACTTAATCAGATAGTCAATCCCCTGCGGCTTCCCCAGATTTCCGCCATAAATAAATATAGGCTTATCTGTTGGCAGGTTATACTTCTTCCTGATGTAATACCGCTCTGCCTTCTCCTGTCCATCCTGTGAGCTGTAAGCCTTAAGCTCTAAGCTATTTGGCGCCACTTCTACCCGTTTAGCATCCACTTCTGGATTATGCTTCAACACGAACTCTACATTCGCTGGACTCATACACCCGATATAATCCGAGTATGCATACAGTTTTTTCTCCTTCCTGCGGAAGAACTTATACAGCAGCCCCTTTACACCTGTTGTTGACATCATCCCAATATCAACTGCATTCTGCGGGAAAATGTCTTTCAGTTGTAGATACGACACTGCCTGCGGGTTCTGTTGCTTCAAGTACTTAACCACATTGGTAAACGTAATAGGAGGCGTACTGTAAGTAATCAGGTCAAACTTCACGCCCCCCAGATACTTCTTAATGGCCGCCTTAAACTGACGCTCTATCAGCAGTGTGCCTATTCCCTTCTCCACAATGTTCGTCTTCTGAACATTCAGTGTCTTCACATTCAGAATCTTCACCCCGTGGCTATCCACTAATGAAGTCTCTTGTCCCAGCCTCCTTTCAGCCGCTGTGACAATATATACCTGATGCCCTTCATCCCGGAACTTCCGCATCAAGTCCTGATAGATGCCTCGTTCCTCTATATCAGAAATACGTACAAGTGTAAGGAATACTACATTCATCCTTTTCACTATTACTCAACGCCTTTGCTTTTCAGAATCCTAATAATGTCATTGAACGACTTCATCTCGCCAATCTCTTCCGGCTCTAAGGTTACGTCAAACTCGCTTTCCAGTTCAACAACGAGGTTCAACTGCCCCATGGAGTCCCATTTCTCACAGTTGGTCTGAGAGCAGGTCTTATCTACGGTATCTAACTCAAACAAATCCTTCAGGATTTCCAATACTTTTTCTTCCATATTTGTTACTATTTTATTGATTATTCTCTAATTCTTGATGATTTTATTAGTGCCATTCGTTCGATTCGTGGTCGCTACTTGACAGCTATGTGGTAATAGTCTTTAGTGGTCAAGTCTGCATCCTTTAAATCCAACACATATGATTTCTTGCCGTCAGCTTCTTCTGCCTCACAAGCGAATCCGCACTTCTCAAAGAAGTCTTTCACCTGTGCATTCTTGGCCGTTGGTATATACTCTGCTTTAATACTCTCTACACCATTATCCTTGAGCATTGAAAGTATCTTCTTGGCAAATGCAATCTCGATACCCTTACCCAAGATACGGCAACTTAACAGGAACGTATCAATTCCCCAACCCTTGTTATCATTAAGGTTATCGTTAGGGTTAATCATTATGCAACCCGTAATACCATTGTCACCAAACTTATCAGCCACACTAATGCACCAGATTTTCCAACCCTGTTCCACGAACTGCCGCACATCAGCATCCGTATAACGCTTGGTAGTCAGATTAAACTGGTTGGTCTTTTGCGTCATCTGGGCAATACGAGGAATGTTGAACTCATTGGCCGCCTCAATGGTTATCTGTATATCCAGACTCTCCAAGAAGGAATCAAAGTCCACAAAACTCCGCTGTGCCTGTGCACGTTGGGCATTGGCCTTATACTGCTCTGTCTTCTTCTTGTCTTCACTAGTCACAGAATATACCCTAAAGTATTTCTCTACCAGATCCTTGAAGAACACGGGCAACTCGTAAGGTTGTGCAGGAAACTCAGGCACCTCTACCATCGGAAGCATCTGCTTGATCAGTTCTCGCTCTGTAGGATTGTCATCCACAAACACAAAGCTATCTAAACCGATATTCAGTTCTTCAGCCAGTTCCTTGATGTTGGTGGCCTTATCCGTCCAGTTGATACGCCAAGTGGCAAAGTTATCCTTCTTTAGCACCATAAACGGATTCTTTTCCAACGCCTCCAACACATCAGCCTCATTGTTCTTCGAGCATACGGTCAGTATCACGCCTGTCTTGCTCAGTTCAAGCAATGCCTCTTGCCAGTAATGGAACGCCTTACCAGGATAGTCACCTCCGAGTTTAATGCCCTCAATACCATCTTCACCAAGAACTCCCCCCCATAGGGTGTTGTCCAAGTCGAGTACCAGGCACTTCTTGCGCTTCAGGGCAATCTCATCCAACTTCCGTGACCACCATGCCATAAAGGGTTTTGTCACCTTCGGGTTCATACCCATCTGAGAGATAAACCAGAACTTCCAGTCAAACACTTCTTCCGCAGGATAATTCCGTGTAAACTCCCGAATATCCAGCATCTTCACATTGTTGTGTGCGGCTTCTGCCTCAACCAAAGCAGCATTATACTCTGCCACCGAAGCCATCAGCTCAGTACCCGACGTAAACAGCACACTATATGCCCCTTCGTCCATCGTCAGCACTATGAACGGTTTTGCCGCGTCCACCTGTGCTAAAACGAACGACAGTTTCTGCACGTACCCTCTAATCTCAAAGCACAGCACTTCCTGGTCATATTTCACCGGCAGTTGATAGAACCACACATAGCCGTCCACGTCTGTAGGCACAAATGAGATGTCATCATACCCGCTGAACGTGTAATCCTTCGGGAAAAAACGTTCTACGGTATTGTTTCGGAAAACGAACATAGAAATAAAAATCAGTTAATACTCTACAAGTTCAGAAATAGCTGTTTGTCGCAAATTGATAATTGCCGAGCCCCATGACAGACCAGCGCCGAATCCAGAAACAAGGACCTTCTCCCTCTGAGGGTATTTATTCTTTAGCTCTGATACAATTGTTAATGGGATTGAGGCACTACTAGTATTTCCAAAACGGTCTAAACTATATGGGGTCTTTTCTGGTGTAAACTTTATTCTTTTAGTAAAGAAGTCGGTCATAAACTTATTTGCCTGATGGTATATTAGCAAGTCTATGTCATCAAATGTCAAACCAGCCTCTGCCACAATAGTCTTTAAGTCCTTTGGCTCGACACGCATTCCAAAGTTAAACACCTCCATTCCATTCATCCTAAATTGATCTTTTGTCCTCCGATTACCATTTTTATCTATCTCCTCATCAAATGTTGAGGGGTTTGTCGGATTACGGAAACCACCATCAGGAATAATCATAACTTCTGAGCCACTACCATCTGAATGCATAGAGAAAATGGAGTCGCCATACTCGCCCTTCTCAATTAATGTTGCTGTTCCTGCATCTCCAAATAATGGAGCAGATTCCTTGTCGTATGATGATACAATCTTTGACATCGTTTCACCTACAAGAAGAAGAACTTTCTTTATTCCATTTTGAGAAGCAAATGAATATGCAATAGACATACCATATACATACCCAGAACAAGCCAAATTAACATCAAAACACAAAGTGTCAATTCCAAGACCTAAACGGTTTTGAAGAATCGGAGCTGTGGCTGGCTGATGGTAATCAGAAGTTTGGCTGACGAAAATCAGGACATTAATCTCCGATGGATCTATCTGATTATCTTCCAAAAGCTTTTTTGCAGCTTTAAAACATAGATCAGACGATGTCACGTCCTTGTCAGCGATACGCTTTTCTTTAATACCAATGGAATTAATAGTTTTCTCTATTTCCTCTTCTGGAATAAGATAACCTAAGTCACTATTCTTACTCACGTTTTTAGGGACACAGGCTGAAATAGCCTTAATTCCAATCCCATTATATCTTATTATTGCCATAAATACCTTTTATAAATTACTGCCACCATCCATCTTGATCTGTGTCCCTGTTATCCACCGGCTAGCATCACTGAATAAATAAATTGCAGCATATGCGACATCGTTAGGATTACCAAATCCCAACGGATACATAGCTTCCTGTTTCTCCAAATCTTTATCAGAAATACTGTGCAGAGTATTTAATAACTCTGTTCGAATCATCATAGGCATAATAGAATTGGAACGGATTTTTCTTGAAACTAATTCCTTGGCATATGCACGCATAATGCCATTTACGGCACTCTTTGATGCAGCATAGATGCCTAAGCCTGGTTCCACCTTCTCTGCTCCATAACTGCTCATCCATACCAAAGAGCCTCCTTTTTTTATCTTCTTTTTCAAAAGGAATTGTTTCAGCATCATAATGGGTGCAGTTAGGTTTACGTCAAACACACGCTGGATTTTCTCTTCAGAAATGAATTTCACTGGTGTTGTGTCAGATACTCCTGCACAAAGGAAAACTCCGTCCAGATTTGGTGTTTCCTCGCCAAGTTGTTTCAGAAAATCTTCGTAACAAAGATTACCAGCAAAGTACCGATGTCCTTCACCCTCCAACTGTGGTTTCAGAGCCTCCAAACCTTCTGCGTTCAAATCTACCGCCACTATCTTGGCCCCCAATTTGGAACTCTCAATAGAAGTGGCTTTACCTATACCGGAAGCTGCTCCTGTTATTAGAATAGTCTTCCCTTCGAGTGAATACGGGTTATACATATTATCCCTGATATCTTTCACAAACTATCTTATATATGTCAGCAATACAATTTGCATTCTCCATTTCATTAGCCGATAGAATAACATCATATTCTTCGTCACACATTGCCATCTCGGAGAGAGCAATGAGTGAAGTCCAATCGTCTAAGTCGCGGAACTTTGTCTCAAGTGTCAGACCTTCGGGTTCATCATCAAACTGATCTGCAAAATTTTGAATGAATTGTTTTTCGTCTACCATAATTGTTACTATTTAATTATTTATACTTTATAAATCTACTCTCTTTGCAGGATTTCCGATGTAAAGGAATCCGTCTTTTGTTTTGCGCATTATAACACTATTAGCTCCAATACGTGTTTCATTCCCAATCTTAATGTATTGGAGAATAACTGATTGAACGCCAAGGAAATTGGCATTACCCATCTGCACACCACCTGATATATTGCACGAAGGCATTACAACATTATTATTACCAATCACTGCATCATGACCAACTGTGATATAACTATTTAACAGATTAAAATCACCAATAGTCACATTGCAACTGATTGAACAATTTGTGCAAATAATATTCCCTTTGCCAATTTTTAAACTCTCTTTATCCAAGAATGTAACAGAAGGGGCATAGAGATTAGGATACTCAACGTTGGGATTTTTTATTTTATTTGCAATACTCTCCACAGCTTTAGGGCTTCCAACAGCAATAGCAACAGCTATCGGTTTGTCATATACGTTGAGCCATTCTGCTCCACCTAAAACTTTTCCATACTCATTTACAGTGCCTTCCAGGTCTTGATTGTCATCTAAGAATCCTATTAGGTTCCATTTATCCTCTTCTTTCTCATTAATCAGGCGCAGTAGACAGGCAATCTCCCGTCCAAATCCACCCGCACCATAAATCACAATATCTTTCATCTTCTATCAGTTATGTCCGTTAAATGCTTCCATCGTTGCTGCTGTGGCGGAATTGATATCTTTCCGCATCAGCACGTTATTTACAGTTATGAATATGACTTTCAAGTCTGTGATTAGTGACACATGGTCAACATACCACACATCAAGTTTGAACTTCTCCGTCCAACTGATGGCATTACGTCCATGACACTGAGCCCAACCACTAATACCAGGCCTCACTTCGTGACGTCGGGCTTGCTCTGGAGAATAAAGAGGCAGGTACTGAACAAGCAGAGGTCTTGGACCTATCAGCGCCATATCGCCCTTCAGTACATTAATCAACTGCGGCAACTCGTCAATCGATGTCGAGCGCACGAACTTCCCGACCTTCGTCAGCCGCTGTTCGTCCGGCAACAGTTTCCCTTCTGCATCCCGCTCGTCAGTCATCGTCTTGAACTTAATCACCTTGAATATTTTCGCATCCTTGCCCGGTCGCTCCTGAAAGAAAAATGCCCCTGCCCCCTTGTTCGCAAAGTGCAGCCAGATGGCAATAATTATCAACAGCCACCCTATCAGCAGCAAAGCCACCAAAGCGATGCAAAAATCAAATAGTCGTTTTAAAAAGTGTTTATACATATTATGTTTATCGTTATCTACTTGTGGAACTTATAGATTGGCATCCGTTCACGATAAGATTCCTGTGTTTGTGCATCAATCTTATTCCAATAATAATCATACGCATCCTTATCATCTAACAGTAATGCTATCGCATAAGACATGTGGTCATCTTGCGCATATTCCAACTTTAACCTTTTCAACTCTCTCTTATCACCGTCACTCAGTCCCGGACTACGTTTTAATAACTGGAATCTGTTTAACTGGTGAATTATTCTATTGCTATCATCATCTTTCTCTTCCAACCAATGTCCAATCTTCAATGCTGCTTCATACATAACACGCTTTTTGCTCTCGTCTTCAGTTTTATCATAAGCAGCAATTATCTCAAGCAACAAGAAGTTTGCCCGCTCATAGATATGTGTATTTCTGTCTTTTAGAGCCTCATAGGATGGTATAACTTCATCATAAGGAAAGTTGTCGCAAGACATCAGTTTTTCACGATCAAACCAAGAATAAAGACTTTCCTCCTGTTTCCCATCCGGGTACTCATAGAACGCTTTATATCCAATACTCTTATCAAAGAAATTTTTTATGACATACTTCCCTTCTTCATCCTTATATATTAAAAACCAAAGATTCAGGTTGGTTAACCGGATATTGTTTATCCCCAATGTAACATCCTTTAAACTACGGTGATGTCCATTACCCACCATATCTATGATAATGTCTATGGTCACCTCATCTTTTTTCTTGACCTGTGACATGTCTATATCCTTGTTGCAATGAATCCGGGTCAGTACATCATCTAATTTATGCCAAGCCTTCAAGTTTTCATCCAGACCTTCTGTCAGTTCATGCTTGTCGGGAAATGGAATAGGCAATGTCAAAGCCCCAACAGTAACCTCTTTGTGCTTTTGCAATGCAAGTATGAACTCCGCTTCTGTGATAACATCCTTCAACATCGTAGCTCGCCTTCCCATATTCAACGTGGCCTGTTTCTTCTTACCCGTTGGATCTAAAGTAATCTTAAAGCAATCTCCCACACTTACCGTAAGCATACCACCTTCCATTTTCGACTTGAAGCTGTTATAATAAGCCGTCTTTCCCACCTTGACCGGTTCTTCAACATCACGTAGTAAAGAGATACTTGCACGACCGATGCCCAAAGGCACTTTCACGTTGTTCTCATAGTTTGCATAAAGAAAGACGGGCTCTTTAGTAACGGCAACAAGGAAAGTCTCCTTCTTGTCTCTAACAGTTATATCCATTGAGAAAGAGTGAACACCCTGTTTTTGCAAGTCGATAAAATCAACAGGTCTGCTGTCTGCAAAACTCCTTTGCTTCTTGCAGTCATGGTCGAATTGCAACAATTCTATCTCCACCTGTTTCAAATTCCGGTCGTACAGCCTTGTAAGGCGTACGCTCACAGACTTTTGACCATCTTTCTCGCTGATGATGGTGCGAAGTTCAATTGGAGTAAGCAATTTATAGAAAAGTCTCTTCTTTCGCCCAACTTCCTGCACAACAAAATAAGCAACCCCCTCGTGCAAATAGGCTTTCAAGTCTGTCATTTCAATGGGATAGCTGAATACGCCATCCTTGAACTCTAATAAATCTTTCCCCTTCACCTGTGCAGCTACTCTGCCAGTATAATGCTCATTATCACGCTTCCCACCACTATACAGATACAGATGTCCGTCAAAGAAAGGTTCCCTGTCGCCAATAGGAATATACGCTCCGACGACCTTACTGATTTCGAAATAGCGAATCACCTCTATTGCGCCCCTTTCCTCTATTGCTTTGCTGTCGTAGTCACTCATCGTATTTCCATCGTTTTAAACCATGTGAATCCATTTCTACAGGAATACCGTGTTTGGTGAAACGAAGATTACCTTTCCCATTCTCTTGCACGTACTCCATCTCACTCGCATCAGTCAACAAGAGTTTGTTGTCAGCCACATCAGGGCGTAAGGCTACATTCATTCCGTAATCGCCAGCGGCTTGCACAGGTGGATACATTATTCCGTCAGCCCTACTTGCATACATCAACATTTCAGCAATGGTTGCAGATATGATATACTCATAATCATGATTGACCAGTTTTGAGAATTGAGTTGCCACGAATGAATTTTACTCTTTAAATTGCATAACTTCGTCTATGAAAGATTTCCTTTTCTCCCATTCCTGTCTCGCCTGTTCGAGAATCGGGTTGTGACTTGCTCCTGAAAAGATAGTTTCATCTACTACCACTGCAAGATGCATATCCTCCATCACCACCCAACGAGACCACGTATAAGTCTCCCTGCCATTTTCTTGAGGGCCTTTACGGTATAACTTTGAGGCTTCCAATAATGAGACATATCTCGTGTTTACCGTAGAATCCTCAAAGTGACCTAGTGTACCATAGAAAGCCGTCTTTCCAGGTAAAGTTGCTCTTTGAGGTTTGGTATTATCTGTAGCGGGGCGATACGACATCCCTTTACGCTCAAACACATTCGCATCAGGCCTTATCCGCTCAATCCGATGTCCCCTAGGTATCCATATCCCCAGGAACTTTGGTGCGAAGCTACTCACCAAGGATTTCACCTCGCCATACGGATAAACTGACAGGTCTATCGAGTTCAAAGCCTTTATTATCTCCACATTACTCATGTGTCCATATCCTATTATACAGCAAGGTGCCTCATTTTGTAATGTTTCTTCTCCAAATACTTCGGTTCAGTTGCATCCGGCTCATATACCGAATCTACAAGATCTTCAATAAGGAGGTTGCCTATTCGTCCCATTTCTTTATTCGAAATCTTCTCCTCTTTTTTAGTGTCAAATCCATTGAGCCGGTAAATCATGATCTCAAAATGCCAATAGTTGATGCATACTGGCTCATGTACCACTTTTAGTTTTATTAAGTCCTTTCTCTCTACATCCCTTCCATAGCGATCTTTGACCATGATTGGATATTCTGATTCATACTGATAAAGTTCTTTTATCATATATCCACTAAAGGTTGCTTTCTTTTCATAGTGAAGATGCTTATTCTTTGGGAATACGGTTTTCTTTTTATAGTCTATCCATTTGTCCTCATAGTGTTTCGTCTTACCATAAGGCTTCCTACAACACCAACATACATCTTCTTTGCGCAGGACGGAAAGAAGTAATACAGAAATCCCCTTTTTAAACGTGGTAGGAATGAACTGATCTTTCAAACGTTTCCTGGGGTCGGGCTGCTTCTTGTCATATTTTATTCTTCTCAGTAAGAAGAATTCTCCCATTTCATCCCTAATAAACTCTTCGTTAATAATATCGAAATTATGCTTAGGCAACAGTCTCCTGGGGTATCTATGTATCATTCAACACTGCTTTTAACTCGGCTATCATATTATCCATTGTTCCATGCATAATCCGCCTACGATTATTCTTTTTATATGTAAAATACATTTCATCCTCGTCAAAGTCTGGTCTAACTATTCCTTCATAGGGGATTGTCTTGTTTTCAACATATAGATTCACCTTGATGTCTCGTCTTGCTGCGAAGCGTATTTCCACACAATCAACCATATTGGCATCAAGTCGTACAACGTCATTTTCTCGTATATCCAGATAACCGCCAAGACTATCAATCAGTGTCCTCACCTTTCTCATTACAGGAGGCAAGTCGACACTTTCCAGACGTGCTGATGACATTTTTCCTATTTCAACCAAGGAGAACTCATAGTTATCTTCCTCTAATCTATTTAGATAAGAATTCTCCAAGTCAAGCGCTAATAATTCTTTACTGTTGAATATCATTCGTAGTGGGCTCCTAATGATTTAATAAAATTATCATTTAAAATACTGAAAAAGAGATTCCTTTCTTGTGTATGTAGGAATTCAAGCACCTCTTGTTGTTTTTCATTATTGGCCACAGATTCTAATTGTATATCCACAACTGAAACCTTAACATCCAACTTGTTAGATGGTAGATTATCGGTCAAACGGATAGTCGCTATTCCCAAGTGATTTTGATCATCTGCAATGCCCATCTTAAAACGAATCTCTGTACCATCAATTTGAGGAAAGGCGTTTAATTGTAATTTATTACCGTTCAAATTATCAAAAATGGATACCCCAGGGTACATACTGATATATCTGATCATCAGACGTTCTACGGCCACTTCTTTTAATGTCAACACTCTCTTAATCACATCTTGTATGAATGTACCGTAGTTCGGCCACCGTTGATAGTCCTTGACGCAATTGAAAGATATGCAGTTAGTGCGAACCTGAATACGATATACTTCATTTTGGAGGAATATGCTATTATTATCGTCTATAGCATTGAAATCTTCCATTCCACTTCCTTCCAAAATGGTTTTGACTATACGTGTATTAAGATAGGACGTATTATTTATATACACCTCCACCAAACTGTCTCGCAAACCATCTCGCTCCAAATATATTGGTTGATTTTTCTTCGCCATAAACTCTTAAACTTTTTAAAAAACTTATCTATTAGACTGCATAAACCATTCGCAACGAGCCCTGAACCAGATATTGATCATTCTTCTTTGCCTCCGCCATTGTCCTCTGGCATAGCCGACAGCATTGACATATAGTTCTCCAATGTAAAGCGTCTGTAAAACTTCACGAACCCAAGGAAGCAAATGTACGAAAGTGTAAAGAACAGAGATAGTACAACTATCAGGTCCCTATCCAAGCTCTGTGTGAGGTCAACCGTCGTCAATGCATATATACCAAAAGCAAAGAATGTCATACAAAACACGAACGAGATACTCCTAAGAAATCCATAAAGAGCAACGTAGTTATCCGTCTTTCGCTGAGAGTTTGGTATGTTCAGATACACATAATGCATCACTATCCTATGATAGTCACACTCTTGGTTCACATCCGGATGGCTGATGCCAAGTCTGTTTGCCAGTCTGAACTCCTTCACTTTGAGGGTTTCCTTAAGATAATCATCCAACGGTCTTACTATCCACCCGTTGATGTCGAAGATATAAGCAAAAGTATATGTGGACGATGTTATAGGGAATAACAACAAGGCAATAAATACCTTCATCACAAATCGGAGTACGGTTTTTATCCTTGCCCAGCACTCGTTTGACGAGTGAGCCTCTGAAGCGAAGAATGCCTTCACCAGTCCCCACCAGTTCTTACCCGGTCCCCTCTTCAACAAATATTCAGACGGATAACCAAATACCTTCTTTGCAAATAGTTCTATTGTTACCGACGACATATATGACACAATATGTCCTAAGATATAGGCTATCACAATAATTACCACCGACTTCTCCAGATTAAATTCCATCTGCGAACCTTTGACAAGATTACGAAGATTGTCCATGCTGGTAATCTCGCTCATGTCCATCCCCATCCTGAAACAATATGCGATAATGATATAGCACATCATACCAGGAAACAGGTACCCCATAAAGTCATATATCGAAAAAGGATTCTTATTCATTTCATAGAAACTGAATTATCGTCTGTCTGTTGGTTATATAGCAAATCAGGTTTGTTTTTCAGTTGAGCCAATAAACTTGTAATAACCTGCGTCTTCCTGGGTACAAGCCTGTCTATCAGTTCATGTGCCGTGATAATATATATATTTTGGCCAGTGTTGTCAATAAACTCGTTAATCAGGTTCTGATGTGGCCTTACCATAGCATCATTGTATATGAAGAACCAATTTGGAGTAATCCTGTTTAGTACAAGCACTATAGGTTTATTCTCTCCTTGTGCATAGCGTTCTATCTGTTTCCATACTATCAGGCGATGGTGCCTTATACGGATGTTCTTACTACCCGAAAAGTCAAGACAAGGATGCTTACGCTGTTTGTGCCTTTCCTCACTCTCATGATACAATTGCTCCAACTGGTTCTGCTCGTATGGTTCTCCTATTCTGCCACGAAACACTTCATCTATCCTTTTCCGCAAATCCGAGTTATTCAGGTGGCTTAACAAGAAATCCCTATCTCTTTCAAGTGCATCCTTCAATCGATTCATCATATTGTCAAAGTCCACCTTCAAAGTATCGCTGATATATGGGTGCTGCACGTTATCCGAGAAACTATCCTTCAACCTATTCAGTGCAGATGCCGCACTATCCACATTTTGTATCTGCTCATCAATTATTGTTGCCAACCTTTCATGATAGAGCCATGCCGTATCGTATGGCAACCACAGTCGTTCTTTCGGTATCTGCTTGCTGATAACATCAAGAAAATCCATTCCATAGCTTATCTTCAGCAAGTCAAGCAATACAGAAGCACCGAAAACAATCGTGGATTTGGCAATCAAATCCTTCTGCTCCTGTTTGCTATAAGTATAAAAACCTGGAAAATGCTGCTTCATTACTTCACAATATTATCCCTTACCCACTGATTGTCAGCTTTCACCCTGTTCCACGCTGCCGATTGACCACTTAGCACTACAACCAGTCGGTCATTTTTGTCCATATACTGCATCAAGTGGTCTCTTATCTGCACATGGTTCATATTGCTGACAATAGCCCATGTCGATTCAGTAAGTTTCCCCCAATTTTCAAACCTTTTCAGTGCTTGATAAAGTGAGTCGTAATCCCTGCCTGGCATGCAAAGGTCATAACTAACAATATAACAATGCGATTCGTTCATATAATCCCCCAAGTTAAGGCTTTAGGCTCTTAACACCTTTGTACTCCCCAACCATCACACGACACAAATATCTTCTAACGTAACGATGGCCTTTTTAACGAAATCATGGAGTGTTTGGACAAAATTCATTTCTTGCGGTATCAGTTTCAATGGGTATCGTAAAACTATCTTCCGATTGAATGGAGAAAAAGCATCAGTGTCTGAGCCACTCTTCTCCATTAAAGATTACCACTCAATTTCTTAAACACCTCCACTAATCGCTCTTGCCTGAGAAGAATTTCATAGTTCTCCTTACGGGTTTTCATCTCCTTGACGCAATCACCAAACCGCTCGATAGACTTCAAAAAGGCATCATCCGCAGGTAAATCACGTGTTTCATAATCTTGATTCTTTTTGATTGTACAATTTGGTACAAATCCTTTGGGCGCGGTCAAGATACGGCCTGTGGTCAGTGTCCCCTTACTCCCCCATATCTCCAAGTCACACTTGTAGTCATTGTCCATGCCAAAAGCCACCTGAGCAACCACCCCCTTTCCATTTTGTAGGGTTGCTGAGCCAAACATATCCACTTCAAACTCGGGAATAAAGCTGGCTGTTGCTGCAGTCAATCTAACATCCTTACCAAGTAGTTCTGTAGCCATTTTCATGGTATATCCACCGGCATCCAACAATGCACCGCCGCCTAACTTCTTGTTATATCGGAAATCACGGGCATCACGACGAGGGAAACCAAAGCTGATACGATAAAGGCGGACGTCTCCTATCTCTCCACTATTTACTATCTCATTGATAGCCGCTATCTGATTATGGAACACAAACATATAGTTCTCATGAAGTGCAAGGCCTTTCTCGGATGCCAAATCCACCAACTCTTGTGTATCTTTTAGGCATGTCGTTGAAGGTTTCTCTACCAGCACGTGTTTGCCATTCTCCAAAGCCTTCTTCGCCCATTGAAAATGCAAAGCAGGGGGCAAAGGAAGGTAAACGGCGTCTATCTCAGTAGAGGAGATCAACTCTGCATAACCCTCAAATATCTTTCCTCCATAATTGTCAACAAATGTCTGTGCCTTGGCTCTTTCTTTGGCCAGTATTTCGTCAGTAGCACCTGCAAATTCTTCTTTATTGGCAATGGCTACACCTACATACTCAAAATCTTTTGCTTCCTTCAACGACGGCAAGAACCTGCGAAAGGCAATTTCTGACGGGCAAATAATTCCTATTCTAATCATAATCAATAAAAGCTGATGGCAGACAGCAAACTTCTGGCTGCTATATTTAAATAATTGTTATATGTTACAAAACTAAGCATCTGGTTCAAGGTCATCCAGCAGTAGTTCTCTTCCACTTCCACAGGGAATTCATCCCCCACCTCAACGATAATATTCAGATTCTGCTCTTGAAAGAAACGGCCTCCTTCTTCACTCTGATAACTGCTATACCAGATTTTGTCCTCAGGTGCATTCAATACCGTTTCCAAATAAGGGATGGTGTATTCATTTTTACCCTTTCGGTAATTACCCGTCAGGCATTGTACTGTCGGAGCCATCTCCACTACATCAAAGTTCCCTGACTCCAATTTCGCCTGGACTAAGAAGTGATAGATACCGTTTATCTTCTTCACCACAAATCCCATCAATCCTTCTTGTGCGGAGCGCACCATGGGTTGATCCCAAGAGACTACTTCCCGGTTTCCTATTTCAACACGTACTCCAATAACATCGAAATACTTGTTGGCTTCATGATGAATACTGTTGCCATCGTATGTCCAGTGCTGCATCTGAGATATACCTACAGGCGTTACACTCAATTCATACTTGAATTTCAACGCTGTTATCCACTGGATGATGTCTTGCAATTCGTGGAGATGGTTATCTGCACTAAGAACCGAATACAAGAACGAGTCAGGCTTTGAAGAATGAACGCCGGTCATCCTCTTCACCCTGTCGAGCAGTTTTAACGAATGCTCTGGATAACTGCCAAACTTGATACAAGAAATCACAGTGCGGCTGTCCATATTCACCACATTGGGGTAACGTAGTAATTCCTTAATCTGACCCAATGACACCCAAATGAAATTTGTCTTCACCTCTATCTCCTCTTGTTCGTCCACCTCAACGATAATGTTGCGGTTGCGCTTGTGGAGGAATCTGGCACCTTGCTCACTCTGCAACTGGTCAACTAGAACTGTCACTTCCTTTTCTCCATTGAAGAACTCTAGGTAAGTAGGTGACTTACCACCATGTACGCGGGTATAATTACTCCTGGTAGCCTGCAAAGTCGGAGACAACTGAACGATGTTCAGATTTCCGGGTTCAATCTTGGCCTGCATCAAGAAATGCAATACACCATTGAACTTTTTCACAATGAAGCCAAGAAAACCTATCTCCGGCTGATTGATAATAGGCTGGTCCCACTGCGGAGTATTCCTGTAGTTCGTCTCTATATGAATGCCGTCAATACTAAAGAACTTTCCAGAGTCATGTCGGATGCGGTCATCTCGGTATGACCAGCCCTTCAATGCGCTGATGGGAATCTGTTTGATATTCGATACCACTTCATCATTCTGTTGTTTCATCCATGCCAGAATCTCACTGGTGGGCATGAAACTGCCGTGACTCATGGCTGATACCAAAAAGTCCAACTGGGCATCTTCAACGTTTCTCGTCCTCATATTATAGGTCATTTGAAAAATCTATTAATCGCTTATAAGGTTTCAGATGTAGCAACGCTTGAATCTTTGCGTCATCAAAGTAGGTATGGTCGCTCTCAATCCTCAAATCGCGCTCTGGCCAAGGGACAGCCTTTACTTCTACGCCATATTTCTTTGCAATGATGGTGGCTGCTTCACAAAGTGAAAGTGTTTCACCTCCTACATTATATATATTTCCAGTACTCTCTGGATTGAAAGCGCCCTCTACCACCTGATAGCACAAATCTTCCATGTGGATGAAGGTACGCTTGATGCTGCCACCACCATAAAGGGTTATATCCTTGCCCGCCTTTGCTTGTTTGATGAAGAAGCCTATCGTTCCAAAAGAATAGTCTGGCGAGAGTAGATTTCCATAAGGTATACAAATGCGGAATATCGTGTAAGGGATGTCGAAACTATCATAATATGCTTTCAAGTATCCTTCACATGCTATCTTATTGGCAGCATAAATGGTTTTGCAATCTTTTTCGTCATCCTCTGTTAATGCCTTATCAACGCCTTTATAAACGAGTCGAGTGGAAGGGAATACCACCTTTGGACGGAACGCTGAATGCCTAATGGCATCCAACAAATTAAGCAAGCCCAACTCGTTTATACTGATATACTTTTCATAAGCATCAAAACCAGCATAAGTTCCCGTCAAACCGGCAAACATAAAGATGAAATCAACATCCAAGTCAATTCCTGACACTGCCGTTCTATCAGTCATATCAATTTTCTGATATCCTTCTTCTCGCTTATCAAGAATATCATACGACATAACCTGATGACCATGTTTCCCCAGATAATAAACCAAGTGCTTTCCTATAAAGCCTTGTCCTCCTATTACTATACAGCGCATATTTTACTCTTCTTCTAATTTCATAGTTGCTATCACTTCCGATGCATATTTCTCAAAAGTGAATTTTTCCTTATACTCTTTGATGCTGTTTACAGACTTTTCAGCATATACTTCTGGGTGATCCATTAGTTCTATTATAGCCTGCGCAATCTGTTCCGGCTTTTTTGCTTCCACGAAACAACCGTTCTCTTCCGACACCATCATCGGGATATGACGGAATTTGGTCACAATGGGAACACATCCGTATGCCATAGCCTCGATAATCGAAACCGGCTGGCCTTCATTGATGTAGTAGGTGGGCAGGAGGAAAACATTCGCCCTTGCAAACATCTCGTCCTTCTGCTCTCCATACATACCAGGATAATATGATACCGCATCTGCCAGATGATGGTCTTCAACAAAGTTGTCAAAATCCTCTTTATTACTGATTCCTGGACGCATATCATCTGCAGAAGCCATGAATTTACCTGCGAAAACGCATTTCACATCTCGTCCTTCTTTGTTTACGAGCATATCTACAGCTTGGAGTACTTCAAAATATCCTTTCGACCAAATCAGGTTACTGAGGTAATACATCATAAAGGGTTTATCTCCCATATAGACCTTTGGTATCAATGTACTTTTACCTACATTCGGAAGTCCATTAGGGATAACTTTCACCTTATTTTCATATCCATCAAGGAAAGAATACTGGCTTTTCATATGCTCACCCTCCACGATAATAACGGAGATATAATCCAGCATTCGTTTCAACTTCCTCATTCCGCTATCGCTTAAGGCATCTGTCAACTGATGGTAGTTTGCTCCGTACTGGTGCCCCACCACTTTCACTTTAAACAATCTCATAAGACCAACCAAGGCATTATCACGCAAAAAACCTTTTTTTGACTGTGCTGTTATAATATAGCACACGTCATATCTGGCGGTCAGCAGATGCCAGAAAACTTCCGCTAAAACAATTACATAATCTAAACCACGGAACAATACCGACTGCTTATGAAAGCGCGGTGAGATGTCAACTACGGTCACTTTGTTACCTTCAGAAAGAAGTCTTTCCATCACACCGTCGAACATGATTGATTGTCCGGAAAACTTGTTGTGGGGCACGTCCGACTTTGCCCCTATTGCTAATATGTTCATCTGATTATTATTACTTCATAAACCAATTGAATACGGTACGATACCTCCCACGTTTGAGACTAATAGATAAATATAAACCACCGCCATATATACAAAAGCGCCTATCTCCACTGCTGCTTTTGACGCCCTATATTGTGGACGTAACATATAGGCTATATCGGGGATGATGACTATTTGTATAATCGTAAAATACTGAGCAACTCTTGCCACCACGGGATGGAATGCAAAAAGGTTTAAAATACATATACCCAGAGTGAGCAGACAGAGCCTGTTACTTCTGTTCTCCATAAGAACAACCATACACACACAAAAGAGAGTTAAAAGTAATCTGGACAATGAAACCCCCAAATCCCTGTAATCTTCTACACTCAGAATGTAATCATACATCGCAGGTGGCAAAAAAGACAATAGGTTTGCAGCCACATCCTGAACAATGGTTGTTGACCCCAACAGGAATGAGAATGCCAGCATTGTCACTTGTAATCCGCGAGACCATCTCCGTTTTATAAACAAAAGAGCCAAAAGTCCAATAAGAGCCGTAAAATGGAACATCGTACCTGCGGCTATAAATATCAAAAATTTCTTTAGACTACCAATCTCCAGATAGTAAAACGCAAAGAGCAAAAAAGGGATGGCCAAATACTGACGTGCCACATTAAACGAGTTAAAGTAGAAATAAAGAAGCAAATAGCACAACAGAGCATATTGCGGTTTATATACCGTTTTATTTACGTACAAGGCCAAAACTATCATAGTAAGTGTTTGTACAACAAAGACAAGTGTAGAATACGGCAAACCTGCTCGGACTACCAGCATCTGCAATAGGGCATACCCGGGTTCACTTGCATGAAATCCACCTGACAGACTATCCCCATACCATTCAAACAATTTGTTGTAATTACTGGTGTCGGTTCCAACAGTTTCCGCCCTAAGCCCTCCAATGGTAACAAGAAGTATTACTGATATGTAAAACGGCCATTTATGATTTCTGGGTAGGCTCAGTAATGCAAGTGCAAAAGCAAGGAGGATGTATATAGTCATACGGCAACCCTCCCTTGTGCACAGCACACATCTATTGCCAGCCTTCTATTGCTTCCATTATAAGTTTCTCCTCTAACTATCCATCGTAAATAACTGTATAATATCTCAATAAGAAGTTTTACCCCCCTAATCCGGGAAATCACGATTGGCTTTTTCATCTTTATTAAGATTCTAAAGATTATGGCAAATACAAAACAGAGCACTATAAATAAGTTACCACCACGCGTATATTGCTTAAAATAGAAAATACCTTGACTGTAAACTTGGAAAAATAAGATATATATGATAATACTATGAAAACCCAATTGTTTCTTTCTTTTACCTATCGTTATATAAAAAAACAAAATTAATATAATACTTAACAGGTATGTTCCCAAATACCCAAAATTACCTATAAAAGATATGACAAACGTAGAGAGCCCCCAAGAACGCCATTCTCCAACTGTTGTCATTCCAGAGCTTACGGGTTCTGCTAATCCAAATATCTCTCGAACTAAAGGGAAGGAATTCCACATCTGACGGGGTGGATTATCTATTGCAAAATAAAAAGGACCGTTAAGAAATTCTTGCCCCATATAACTAATAATCGACCCACCTGTACCCATGTCACTCGATTCAAAACGACTTAACGTAATGGCAAAGAAAGGTGCCAGAAGCGCAATGGCGGCTATTACAAACGTTTTCTTAATTGACTTTACACTTGTATCGGGCATATACGAGCAAACAAAAGAAATAAAAAAACAAAACTAAAAATCCAAAATACAACACCATCTCTACCTACGTATGCCATAATATGCAATGGCTCTGATATAGAACCTGCCAAAAGCAGCAAGCGACGTTTTTTATTGCCTCCAATGCAAGAATAAATAAAAAATAATAGTATAGCAAACACATAAAAGGAAGCTGATACTGACGCTATAGTATTCATCATTCCGGCCTCAACAAATTCCTCACCCTGCGGTCCGTATCTTGAATCTCGCAAATATCCCAAGTCCCCCATCGAAAAGATCCTCACAACCAACGAGATGAAATAAAAAAAAGCAAAAAAGGAGAGCATAATTATTATCGTTGAGCAGACATCTAATATTTTCTTATTAGGCAGAACAATCTCTCTTATCCTATTCTCATTAAAAGTCCTAAATGGCAGCAAGAATAGAATCAAAGTAAACATAAAAACAAGCATCGGCTCCCAAAAAGCAGGAGTATATGGCATTTTATATTCCGATACAAATAAATCTCCAACTCCACATAATGCCCCTACCATATAAATGGCTAACAACCAGAAAGATGGCAATAAGAACGTCTTTTTTGACTTTGCATTGCCAAGCCAAAATAAGAAAAAAACAAAAACTGGAAAACAAGTTTCTCCACAATCTACATATAGTTATTAAAGTTCAATCATCTCCATAACCGATGAATTATCTTTCCTATTATAGGTAAATAAGCCGCGACAAAATAAACAGTTGTTTTTAATGTAACCATTTTTGCCCGAATCGCATTCTTCATACATTTTTTTGCAATTTGTTTTGAATTATGTCTATAAGCGCACCGCATCTTTGTTTCAAAATATGCCTCATTTATTCCGCCATTCCTCAATTCAACACCATAAAAATCGGCATAGAACTTTCTTATCTCCACACTCGCATCCAAGAAATCCAACTCTTTTTCTAAACTTCCGTGAGATGCTGAATCATCTAAAATTCTATAGCAAGTCGTTACCTCTGGTATATATTTTATTTTTCCTTCTCTCGACAACTCTATCCACATAGGCAAATCTCCCATTCGCCAACCCTTACCTTGATTTAGTTTGGGTGTCCTGTCATATGCTTCCTTAAGAAACATGGTGGTTGCTGTACCTATCTGCTGCCCTTTAGTAATGATATCTGGGAAATAATTATCATCCGCCATCTGCACAACTGTATGGTTTCGCTTTCCGCCGTTCGATAGGTCGAAATCAGTATGGCACAACACATAATCAGTATGGCTTTCGAGGAAACCTACCTGCATCTGTAATTTCTTCGAATTAATCCAGTAGTCATCTCCCTCGCAAAGAGCATGATACTTAGATTTATTGTACCATTCTGCAATGTAATTGAATTTAAGATTACCATTACCTGCTTGAGTATGATTCTCTGCCAACAACACTATCACGAACAGCGACTGCAATTTTCCCACCAGGGGTGCTACAGCAAGCTGCCCAAAAGGCATCTCTTTCCACAGTTCCATACCGTTGGAGCATTCAAGGTTATCACTCGCCCACTTTTTGAGTACTTTGGGTTCTCCATCTGTGGAAGCATCATCTACTATGATATACACCACCGGGAAAGTTGTCTCCTGCTTTGCGAACCCCCGCAACGCATCTTCAATGTATGGCGCATGGTTGTAAGTAAAACAGCGTGTTGCAACCATGTATTTATTAGTTTGTTCCATTCAGCTATTCATCTATCTCATCTGAGAGATTATCTTCTTATACCTATCTGTTGTATAAATAACTATTCCTTCTTCATCCACTACCTTTATTCCACCATCCTTGATGGCCGTATGCCACATCGTAGCCTTCGGGAACTTCCGTTTCTGATCCATCAGATACGGCACGGGGAGGAAGCCTTCAACAAACACCTTATAAAAACCTTCCGGCGTGTAAAGGTTGGGAATGGCCTTTTCCAACATCAATATAGACTCTTTGGCCTCTGCATACAATGCCTCCTCACGCTGCTTCACCTCGTTGTCATATTTCATATTGGGGATTTTGCCCGAAGCACGAGCCATACGATACTCGTGAAGCGCACAGAGTGTAATCTTGATACTATCCTTTATGATTGGCGGTGTAGCTAATCTGACAGCCTCACTATAGTTCACCACGTGGATAATCTCAGGGCTGTTGTCATTCTCTGGCTCTAAGTCATCCATCAGACAGGTGACAGCTGCCAACTGTATCTTAGCCTCTTCCAAGTCGGGAGCAAAGTAATCCAGGCCCGCTCTCGACTGTAAACTGACTTTGAATGTGTCATCTTCCAATTCACGGACAAGTTTCAGCATTGTCCTACCTTTTGCCAGATCCTGTACGCCTGTGGTGTACTTTGGTGTATTAAGCATATTCTGAAGTATCAGGTGCTTCACGCCCATCTTCTTACAGGCTTTCGCCGCCAGATACCCACTAATGATATACGTAATGTCATCAGCACCTCGGAAGGCGAAATGATGCGGTACATTGGGCTCTACCGGCTTTCCTGAGGTTACAATCCAGCGCACAGCCTCAAAATGCTCTTTCAGGTTGTCAAGCAAAGAGTTGTGTCCACGACCGTCTAACTCGTCGAACCACCAGAAAGACAAGGCGTGCCACGATATGTTCAGGCAACGCTCGTGGATTCTAGCCAGTCCCGGAACATCCTTTGTGCCAGAATAGGTACGTACCAGCATCGGCTTGGCCTCTTTTCTGATTACCCTGTATTCTGCCTCAGAATTAACAGGTACACCACCGCCATTGGGCTTGCCGTCCCAATCCTCGCCAAAGTTGGACTGGGTGAGCTGTGAGCTACCGATGGAAAGCACATCCAACAGTTTGCTCTGAGCCAGATCCCTGCACCAGGAGTTATACTCTTTCAGGGCTTCCATACGGTTAGGGTTATAGGGGCCAGAGTGGGTACGGATAATTGGCAAAGCGTGTTTGCTTCTTGCATAATTCAAGCGTTCTACGTATGAATCCTTATCTGTACCACAGCTGGGATATCCATAATGGTCTTGTGCAGGCTCCAACTTATATCGTTCCGACTCTATCAGTTTCTTGGCAAAAGCCCAACGCATATCATCATATGGGTTCTTCTGATTCAGTGCTTTCGGCATCAGGTACTCTGGTACATTCAGCATCCTGAGCGATTCAATAGGGCTTTCGTTACCAGGGAACACCAACACTTCCCCGTTTGTTTTTCCTCTCACTATATCACATGTGTCGGGCAAACCAGCGAAGAATACCTGCGAGAGCTGACCACCCTGGGCTTCAAGCATATTGTCACTCTTCAAATGGGAGTACAGGCTCATAAAATAATCACTACCCTCCCTTGGATCCAGACGATAGCTGAAGCCAAGTCGGGTTATCTTATTGTCAACAATCCATTGCTTCACCAAGCTGTAATTGTTGATTTTGTGGATTTTCTCGACAGCCTCGTTAATGTCGTCTTTCGACACATACACCTTGTAGCCACAGTCACGGAGCAGGTTGGCTATGGTATATACTCCCATGGTGTGAACATCCACCAAGGGTTTTATGAAGCCAAAGACGTCTCCCAAATTAACTTTCATGGGTAATGTAGTTTATTATTTCCTGTTTGGTCTTGCCTTCGAGTCCCAGGTTCTTCAGATTTCGCCCGTTATTATGCAAGTCCTGACCCAACAATGCTTCACAGATATGTATCATCGATTCCAGAAGCGGAGTGTTCACTCCTGCCGCACGCCCAAGATCCATAATGGGAAGCACCCCTGTTGGTATGTCTTCAGTCAACTGGCGGGAGAAGATTGTGGATGGGGATTTGATGTCGTGGTAAGCAGGATTGTTTCTCATCCGCTCACACAATGTCTCACCCTCTGTGTCTTTATAAGCAAACTTAATCCAATCTTTCACTCCCAACAAATCAATGCCGTATGCCTTACCAACTGCCAATCGTTCAGCATCAAACTTCTCTATAAACTCGGCAACCTGTTCCGTCATGTCCCGATAGAACCAGAATACCTCGTTACGTTCAATAGTAGCTGCATTAAACAGCAATACGCAGGGATGGAACATGGCTCCAATATTCTCCAGACTGGTACGAAGGACATTGTCTGCCTTGATAAAACTTGGATAAATGGGATTGATCTTTTTTAATATGTAATCCGTATCAGCGGCAGGTAGTCCTGCCAACAGTACTTCATCTTTGACTCCGATAATGTTAACAAGTCCATTCTCTACTACCCGACAAGCATATACGAGCGTTTGTGCCTCTCCAAGGTAGAATCGTTTGTTACAACCACAATCAGAAAGGGTCTGTTTAAAAACCAAAGCTCCACATGTTCGTCCAGGATTCAATATGATTACTTGTTCATCCTCAATATAAGGGGCTATGCTTTTAGCAACTGCCCTGTGAGCATTTGCAACGGTTGTTACCATTATTATTTGTGCTCCTTTGACGGCTTTTTCTATGTCAGTAGTGATACAACCGACACTGCCGAAGCCTTCTAATCTGCCTTCCAACTGAATGCCACCCTTACATTGAAGTTCTTTGATTTTCGGTTCATCTATGTCGTACAAGCTTACCTCATAACCAGACAAACCCAGATAACCGGCTATGGCTTGCCCGCCATTACCAGC
>AUXO011521405.1_pt1 | contig 25445 bp, 21 predicted proteins | sample 768731 | NCBI WGS metagenome assembly AUXO01 (sample SAMN02715735, study PRJNA202380) | gut metagenome | biome: sheep rumen | host: Ovis aries | place: New Zealand: Palmerston North | reverse complement strand
CAAAACCATCAATAGTCTGTTGAATATTACAACAAATAGTTAATATCGCCCAAATGTACTCTCAATCCTCAAATAATCCCACATTATAATTTTATCAGCCTATTATTAATCCCCAATTAAAGCAAAATAATCATTTTCTAATAATTGCGTGCAATATAAAAGCAGCCTCGGAATGAGCTTAATTCCCTGCCCACGCCTAAAGGCTGCCTATTTGGTGCATTGCTTGGCTATCCGCTTTGCCTCCCTAAACATCAAGCATATATCTCAACTGCTTAATCCCACTCTGAATAGAATAATGAACCGCAGGCTGCGATACGCCTTCAATGTTTGCAATCTCTGTTTCACTAAATCCCTGAAAAAAGAATAATCGCATCCTTCTCTGCAAAAGTTCCGGAAGTTGCTTCATTGCCACTCGGATAAGATATGCATCTAAAGCATCATCCGAATCAATCTCACAACTAAGCCCATGTATATAATCAGTAGCCCTCAGATTAACCTCCATGCCATCTTCATAAGCATTCATATCTGTGTGGCGAAGATCCTGCATCTGCAATTTCTTTCTAAGCTTGTCAAACTCATCAAACACTTCTCCCTGAAGTGGTGTAATGATGATATACGGCTTAAAAGAATGAAGCTCACAACCGCCAGATATCTCAAGTTCCTCTTCTGTTAAATCCGTTGCCACGGCCCATTTCACGTTGCCTTTAATTCCGGGATAATGCTTCTCCAGACTATGTATCTTAAACAACTCCTGACTTTTATTTATCTTCCTTGCTATTACAAGCTTTCCTTTATAATTCTTTTCCATTTCCAAACCTCCGATTTTCGAAAAACAACAGCTTCAAAAACCGGAAGTCAGGGATATCTACCTACATATGCTTCCCACTCATGCACTGCTTCTCACTCTCAGAGCACAAAAGAAAGCTCAAAAATAAAAGGCGAAGCAAAACAGCGTATCTTTTGATACTTTCTTCTGTTTTGCTCCGCCTTCCAACGATGCTTAGCCGTTCATAGCCGCTAACAAACTCTTGTCACCAACCAGCAAACCTTCCGGCTGAAATTTATGCCGAATACAATGCTGACTTATAGATAACTCATATTATTCAGTTAAAATCATCCTTCTGAAACTTGCATTTCAAGAACAATCCTTACATTCAAGTCCTCGCGCTCCATATTCAAATTGGAGCCGCAATTGGGGCAAACCATTTCCAGATCAAAAAAGCTCCCTCGAAACAGACGATGCCCACATTTAGGACAAAAAATCTTATACCTTTGCTTTTTTAGTTTCTCCACCACATAGAAACCCTCCTCATTTGTTTATTCCCCCTATAATACGTACGTTCTTACAAAAGTATGATAACATGATCACATGCCTAAAAATCCATCAACATGTTATCAACCGACCATACTTCAACCATCACACAACCATCAAAATAGGCTACTGTTTTACATCTACATGCAAAACAGCAGCCTATAGCTCACTAGATTCCAACATATGAATTATCTTCTCTGTCCTCCATCTCTCTTCGATATGCATAGCGATATAAACTAATGCCAAAACACTTTATTGCCTCTCGCTTCTTGCGTTCAAACGAAGCTGTGGACATATTCTCAGCGCGTGCCATCTCCTCATTAGAGCAACCATCTGACTTTAAATAATAACCCACGATAATTCTCTTATACAGATTGCCATCTTCAACATTTACAGCAATCTCATTCAGGACAATCTCGATCACTTCCCTCATCCATGGAAACCCTCTCAGATTTTGGAACAACCGATCCTGTTCCTCTTTAAATTCTTCCATCGGTAAGCGAATCATTCTTAAATATTCTCGTCGCATCTGCACCTTCTGCCTTCTGATTCCCTCTTCATCCAGATCAAACCGAAACAGCCGAGATGCCCCAAATCCACTGCGATAGTGTTCCAGAAAAATCTTGATCTGATCATAAACAACCTTTGGAACTAAGTTTTCCAGCATACACAAGTTGTCAATTCGTTGCTCATTCCTTGACGACATAACTTATTTCCTCCTCCCTTTTATTCGCTTAACAACTGCCGGTACTATAAGCATCAACTAAAGTTTGTCCTGGTTGTAAATCAATACCGCGTTTTTCCGCTAAGCTTTTTTTCTCTTTAGAAGCATTCCAGCCCTCATGAAGGTTACGAACGTGCTCCCTAACATTATGAGCAGCACGGGATTGTGTTTTGTTATTTTCTATCATTGTTATCTTTTCAGATATTGGCTCAACATGCTTCTCTAATGACTTAAACACTTCCTCAAGTTCTTCGAGATTTTTACACGCAAATATAGCAGCCACAACAACAGCAACACTAACTCCCGCTATAATCAGCTTTTTCTTATGTTCTTTTACCCAATTGATTATTTCTTCTTTCTTCTGATTCATTCTCTCACCTTCTCATGTATCAATTATACAAGAGCAAGATCCGCAAAGAGATCCCCTATAGCAAAACTAAGATGATTTTCATTTTCTTCTCTTGCCGCCTGATATGTAGTATTAAGGTCAAAATCAGGGTCTTGATCAAGTTTTGTAAATAATAATGCCGTATTATACGCATCACATAAGCCATCATGCGCTTTTCCCTCAGGAATTATGTCTGCCGCTATGAGCGCTTCTTCCAAACTATATCGGTTTTCTTTATCCATTTTTCTTCCAAACAGTTCCTGACAGTCAATCCAGTTCGCAATCATTATCTCAAACCGTTCATCATCTATCCCCTTCTCTATGTATTCGTATACAAATTGTTTTGGATCAGAATTACTCCATGATACACACCTGACATCGTCTGCAGGAAGCCAGTCAAGAAAACTTTCTAATGCCGATTCAAAACTAGGTGCATTTACCACATCAGCCTGCCTAATTCCGGTAAGATTCTCAATAAAGCCATCAACACGTCCATATTCAGGTCTAACATACGTATTAAACTCATCCACCATGCAATAATTTTCATCTAATAAAACTGCGCCGATTTGTATTGTTTCCCTTCTCAAGTTATATCCATATTTTTTATACCCTTTAGGAACTTTACACATTTCAAGATCCATTACTACATATTTCATGATTTTTGCTCCCATATCATAAAACTGATTATTTTAGTAACTATATCTCATCGTATAATTTAATCCTCGATGTCGTAAGAATGATATTCAACAATTCTCTTCTTTTTACGCACCTGTGTATACTTATCAGTACTACCCGCTGGAGTATATTTTGAAATCACATCTCCATTTGATGCTACTGTTGCATGGAACTCATCTCCCGGCACAGACATCGGCTTTCTGTTTGAAGATCCTAATAAACCAAAAAATCCCATATCTAAAGCTCCTTTCTATTATTCCTTCCAGATATCACAATCTTCTATATCCGCATCACAATACTCTTCTCCCGAAAGCATCAATGTTTCTCTGCCTGCATTCCAGCTATCTAACCATGACTCGTATTCTTCCTGCGCCTCCCTTTTTGTCTTAAATTCCTCATCTACGAGTTCAGATGAACCATCCGAAAAATTAATCTGTAATCTCCATGTCATAAGCATGTTCTCCTTCCTTATTAAACTTTTTTGAATGTTTTTCTACATTTACTACCATTGAAGTTGTTACCCCAATTTCATCAACGAATTTGGGATGTGTCTTATTTCTGTTAATAAGCCTCATTGAAAGAATCCTCTCTTTTATATTCATAAATATCCGCCCCCTCTTTTATGTTTTATTGAGTAAATCTTATCGCAACGTTATATTAGTCAACAGGTAATATTCAGCAAAAAAACTAATCCATCTTTCTAAAAATTTCCAAATAAAAACACCTTCTTCTTTTTTACAGAAAAAGGTGTTAATTTGCCTGTTCTTTACTTATTATTACGTCTTGCCTGATACTTTTCTATATCAATAGCACCATTTGCAAGCATCTGTTCTGACCATAACTGTAAAGCTTCAACCGTAATTGAAATCTTCTCTAGCTTTTCTTGTATATCAACAAAATCATCGATCTCAGTATCATCTATAACCCCATCAGCTGTAATACTTATTAGTCTCTTCTGGTTATCCTGAATGTCATTAAGCGAATCAACCATAGATAAGACTATTTGAGAGAGATTACTTATCTTTACTTCCGGAACATATTGCTGCCCTATAGGACATTGATTTGAGCAGTAGTAATTGCACAGCTCAGGTGCTTTGTACTTCTCTGCCATCAACTTAATTTCATCAGGATGAGGTTCAACTCTCTCATTCTCAATTTTTTCTATTCTTTCCGGTGGTATAGTTTCTAACAGCTCACTTGCCTGTTCCCTAGTAAGCTTTAGTTCCTCCCTTCTACGAAAATATGCATTCTTGTTCTCTTTTGATGATACCTTAGGCATCCTGATCCCTCCTTATTTCGATCCACTCCAAATACATATTCCATTTCAAAAGTCCACCAAATAAATCCCTACACTGATCTGCTTAAACATCCCTTTTTGCGAAATCTGCGTTATCTTTTATATTGTTCATTTAACTCATCCTCAGGTAAGAATCTTTCTTTAAGTATCTATTTTCTTTTTATTCGTTATATCCTGACCATGATAAATCCGGAAGCATTTCTTCTTTGATAATCTTCCTGATCTCTGAAAGACGTTCCAAAACGTGTTCAAGATTCTTCTGCTGGTAAAAATCGCCTTCCATCAATCTCACATAAAACATGTTCTCTGCGGCACTAAGAAATTTAGAAGCAGCAATCATGTCTTTATCTACTCCGCAGCCTTCAAAGAAGCAATCCCCCATCCTCATATAGATATCTGCGCCAACCAAAGGAGCTGATTCATCTGAAACCATTTTTACGCACTGCTGATAGATTCTGAATGCTTCCTTCTCGTCCTTTTCTACGTAATAGCCGTTCTTATAAAAATCTCCAACCTTATACAAAGACCTTAGATGTCCGTCAAAAGCCCCTTTTATAAAGTAATTGAAAGCCTTCTCGTAGTCCCTCTTACCTATACGGCCATAGTAATAGATGTATCCAAGGTTCTCCGTAGCTTGCCTGTCGCCACCCTTATCAGCAATGTGATAATAATGTGCAGCCTTCTCATAATCCTGTGTGCCGGCTCTTCCTGTATAGTATAAAGATCCAAGGTCACAAGCCGCTTCACTATCACCCTTTTCAACACCTTTTTCATATATACTTGTCAGTAGCTCAGCAACAGCAGGATGTAAAGGCAACGCACCATCAGCTTCATGCAAAGTACTTGCGATATCCATTCCAGCTTCCAAGAAGTCTTCATAGAGTTCATCCGCAAACTCCAGCCAATACTCTATTTTTTCAGCACTTTCGGGGTAATCCTCCGTTTTTGCCAATGCCTCGTGAACGGAAATAATAGCCTTATGCAGATCTTCAAAGTTTTCAATTCTCATAATTCCTTACCTCCAGATATCTCACTTCATTATCGTGATTAAAGCATCCTAATGGTGTTTACAAAATTGATGACTCCACAAGTTCCACATTCACATCCTGATCGACTATAGCAGAAACAAATTCTTTCAATACCTTTCTGTTCTCATCTGATGCAATAGCGTCATAATTTCCCTTTTTCAAGCTAACAATAACTCTGTTATCAGGAAGGATATCAACTCTGGAGTTTTGTAAGCATTTTCTTATCTGTAAAGGAGCTGAAACTATCAGTTCATCCCACTTTTTGTAGAGATTGTCCATAGAGCATTTCTCAACATTAATATCTTGCTGTTCACCTTCGAACATCTGCTTGAGAACAGCGTAGAGTTTTCTTAGCTCTTCTTCCGAAAATGTACCACCTTTACCACATCTTCCATAGTCAGGAGCCCAATCACGTATGTCATACTTTGCTTCTTTTCCATGCCACGCAACAAGATTGAGTTCTTTTTTCCACCCCTTATCTGACTCTGATAAATCACCCATCTTCTTAAGAATTACATAATTCTCGCCTTTGATTGGCTGAAATACTTCGGACATACTAATAATCTCCTCTCCTTTTTTCTCAGCGTCAGCCTTTTTCTTCGGTGCTTTTGCAGGTAGCGTTACTCCAATATAGTATTCTTTTACTTTTCTGAGATAGTTTTTATCAGCAGCATACACAACAAAGAAGACCTTACCAAAATCATTGGTAATGATGCCTACGCAGCCTTCACTTCCATATGTTTTTAGGATGGCTTCAATAGCTTCATCTACCTTTGTAGGCTTCATACACCACTGTCCATCTACTAATTTTGTATATGGCTTCATTGTTTTAGCCAGGTTATCCTTTAGAATACGCATATGAACACCTTTACTTATCTACGCCTTCCAAATATCTCACTTCTTTACCATGAGAAATGGCGTACTCAATTTCAGATTTAGTGCTATCGCCAATGTAACCGCCAACATTAATAACATAAATGCTATCAGCCATATCTATCTTACGCTTATGCATATCATCAAGCATTTCCTTTGTCTTGGTAAGTGTTCCCTCGTCCATGTTTTCCCAGACTTCCTGATCACCGGAATGTCCGAAAAGGCCTACACTTATCACAATATTCCCTTCCAAGGTAAGTTTCTTTTGCACATTCAAGAATTCTTCCTTAAATCGTGTGCTTCCACACAATGTTATAACTTTATAATTTCCTGCCATTTATCCAACTCCACTTAAACCGCAGTTTCTCGAATTTTTAAGTCTCTTACCTGCCCGTCTAGCTCAGTCAAAACGTCTAACACTGTCTTAACATCCACTCTATCAAATTCCGGCTGTTCGTCTTCAAAATGTGTACCTTTATTAAGAACACGCCAATTATCCTGCATCTTAATCTTTTCTAAGTTTTGTGTAATCAATTCCATTCCAGGAATTTTACCGCATTTCTTAATTAATGCATCTCTTACTGAAGCTAGATCCGGCTGCGATTTTGGTGTTCTCATTGCCACAGTTATTTGTCCACCAGTTGCTCTAGATATTTTATCCCATAAATTATAAGAAACGCATTCCATAGCTTGTCTGCACTTAGCTGCAGACTCCTTCAATTCATTATCTTCATATTTCTTTTTCGCTGCTTCTATGGGTGTTCTTGCATCTGAATACTCAACTATTACGCCCCTTTCAAGTAATGAGTCTGCCGGAAGAAATTTATAAATAACCGCCTCCTCTTTAGACCTTGTCGGCCCAAGCCTATCTTTCAGTTTCATAACAAACTGATCTCCATGTGTTGATAGGATTATCTGTACATCTTTAAAATCTTCATGGTTCATCAGAAGATTTGCCACCCCATTCCTATGCTCATCATCAATGGCATTAACGATATCATCAAAGATTATAAAATTAAGTTTGTCATTTGTTGCCTTTGCCAACAATATCGCCAAACCCAAAATTTTAATATGTCCTTCGCTAAGCACTTGTAACGCGTCAGAAGAACTTCCGTCTCTGAACGACAGAATAATTTTGCTCGAATCACCTTTGGGAAGACTAATATCTGATAACATTTCAAAATCAGCATCTCCACGATTAATCACATTATAGTAATCAACTATCTTATCTTCTAAGTCTCTGGCAATTAGTTCAGGTAGTTTTTCCGCATAATCACAAAGATGACTAATTATTTTCTTATAAGCATCTATTATTTTGCCATTAAATTCTGCCTGTTTCTTTTCTTTTTTTATCTTTAGTAAAACATCTTTACTTTTTTTATCAAATACTTCTACAAAAGTTTTGTTATCATCAATAAGCTTCTTCTTTTCAGCCAATTGAGCAGACAAAGCCACTAATTCCTTTTCCCTACTTTTTAATTCCTCCACTTCCCTTGCGTATTCTGCGTTTTTTACAGAAGCTTCATCATTGTATCTATCTATTATCTTTAAAGTATCCTCATCCGAAAGCTTTTTAACACTTTGTACAAAATCAAGCCACTGTTTAACTGTTCCCTCCATCTTCTCTATGTCTGTAGCAGCAACTCTCACAAGTTTTGGCATTTCTCGAATCACTAAATCAGCCAATGTTTTGTTCTTATCAATCAGCAAACACAACTCATCAATAGCTGTTTTACATTCGGAAGCCGAAGCATGGATGCCTTGTTTGATAACATCTATTTCTTCATATTCATGAAGTTTCTCTTTAGCAAAAACAAACGGATTTCTTACTGTATCATTGATTGGAGTTCCACAAGCTGGACAAACCTCTGTCTCATCCAATTTTGATATAGTTTCATATAACTGTTTATAATTCACTTCTAATGCTTTATCCGCCAATTCCTCCCGTTTTAAAATAATAGAACATAATTCTTCATCGATTTTATTGCATAAATTTTTAAGCTCTTTATATTTCTCATAATCTATTAGCCTAATTGTGAGTTTTTCTTTCTCTTGGAGCTTGATAGTTAACACTCCTGTTTCAACATCATCATAATAATCAATTGCCTGTTGAAGAGTCTTGATTTTACTATCATCCTTAGTAAGTGCATTCACAATTTCATGTGCCGATAACTGTAATTGCTCATAGTCTTTTTGATATCCAGAAAGTTCATCATATTTTGAATCTCTAACTGCTTTTTGTTCTTTAAATGCCTGCTCTGTACTAGATTTTACTGGAAGATATTTATCATCACAGTTTTTGGGAAAACCTTGTACAAAGGCAGAGAACTCAGACAAACCAAATAAGGCCGCCATTCTTTCGCTTTGATTTCTTGCATTAAGACTACTAATATGAGAAAAATCAGTAATACGGTTCTTTTCTACAAAAGCAAATCTATATGCATCATAATTCTCATTTGCATCCCCTTCGGATCCATCTTCGTATGAACAATTGATTTTTGGCGCAACTCCTTTTTTGGTAGCAGTATTCTTAATATATGTCGCTAGTTTAATATTATCTGCATCCGCCTCCTCTATGCTTCCGAGTAAACCATATTCTAACGCCTCACTAAAACTTGTTTTTCCAGAACCATTTGGGCCATATAAGAGTACATATTGCTTTGCCAAGTCAAATTTCCTGCTTGTAGCAAACCCCCTAAAAGATTCTACTTCTAAGGACTTAATCCTTTTTATTTTTTTTGCATGTAAAGCATTTCCAACTGAAATCTCAACCAACGCACTATCACAATTACCGTTTTTTGCCATCACCAATTCTGCAAATTTGGATATTCTTTTACCTGCAGCAGTTCCTCCTGCTTCCTGTAGTTCTTCATAGTCTGAGAGGATTATATTTGCAACCGTAATGTCATAACCATCCAATTCCCCAGTTTTCAACGTATCTTTCCATTTTTTTAATTCCTGTCCAACTATAGTAGCCAATTATTTTCCTCCCAACATTATTTCTATACCTTCTCTAGGCAATAGCCAATTCCTTCAACATCCGTCATTTACTACCTGTTTTTTTGTCTTCAAAAAAATGTACATTTACTAAATTCTCAAGTTGTGCCGCCATTGCTATAAACGGCAATTTCCTCATTAAACATCATGTACCTCCACATGAAATTTTCTTATCTATTGATGGCATAATATTTAGCAAACTCTGGTAACTGTCCACATCATGATATACGACATTATCTGTAGATATTTCATTAAAAAGCTTCCTAGCACATGATATCTTTGCCTTTTCTATAGGTCTTAGCTGTAGACTTTCCATTGTTCCCTTAGTCTCAGCAATAAAGAAAATATGCTTTACAGTTCCTGCATTAAAGGCAATTGCCCAGTCGGGGCTATAGTTTCCAACAGGTGTGGGAATTGAAAATTCCTTTGGAAGCTTCGCATATACGCAAACTTCCTCCGCGCCTTCAAGTTCTTCAGTAAACTTCTTCTCATTACTCTTCTCAGCTATTCCATCTGTAAACACATAATCCTGGATATGCTTTTCTGCTCGGATAGCTTTATCAAGAGAGGCATGTTTCTCAGTAGTAAAAATACTACTATCATATGTTTTATCAAGCTTGTCATATGAAATATGTTCAACGATCATTGTTGCCTTCTGTTCTTTTATAAGCCTAACAACCTTAGAAATAAACTCCTCCGGATTATGCTTATACATAGAAAACTTAGCTGGGCTTATACCCTTTAGGATTTCAGCGACCGTTTTTCTTGTAAGAACCGTTCCCTGTGCAATTTTTCCTATCAAATCATATTTTATCTGGCTTGTTTCAAAATGCTTCAAAACCTGAGTATTTGACTTCACACCTTTGAATGATGCACCACTCTTTACTTCTTCAGCAGTCAAATCGTCCTTTTGCTCAGAACTTGAAACCGTATACTGCAGCATCGAAACATAAAGCTCACTGTCAATCGCTTCTATGGCCTTCTTAATAAGCTCATTGCTATCGAAAGAAACTGTATATGCATACTTATGATTGATATATCCCCAAAGAGTCTGAAACTCCTTCTTAAAGAAGTTATCATTAAGATCATTGCTTGGGACAGTTGTCTCATTTCCGTTAGCAATCATCTCGTTAAATACCTTCTCATCAAAGATGCTCTGTATCAGTTTGTGGATTCCATCTGCATATGCAACTAAGCGATCACTCATCGCGGCAAGCGTATTGTTTTCCATATCTACACGATACTGCTCCGTAACACGCTCATCCTCGTCAATATAATCATTCTTAATCAGATACTGATAGATAGCGGTAGCTTGTGCATCCGTAATAGTTTCCTTCTGACCATCGGCAGTAATAACTGTTTTACCAGCAAAATAGTCCATAGAAGCCTTTAAAGGTCTCTCATACAAATCTGTCCGAATTTGCTTCTGTAAATCAGAAACAAAGTCTTTATAGCTCTCACTTGCAATAACGGTAAGTTTATTGATTTTATGAACAAGGGCCTTCCCAAGGGACTGCTCATCCATTCTAAAGCCATCCTGATTAACACACAGTCTCAAGCCTCGTCCCACTTCTTGTCTTTTCATAACCGTGCTGTCACTTCTCTTCAAAGTACAGATCTGGAATACGTTAGGATTATCCCAGCCTTCACGTAACGCAGAATGTGAAAAAATGAATCTTACAGGTTCATCAAAACTAAGCAGTCTTTCTTTGTTCTTTAATATAAGGTCATAGGCAGATATATCATCCGAATAATCTGCGCCTTTCTTTATTGTACTATCCACAGCATGCCCTTTTTTATCGATGCTGAAATATCCCCTATGAGTATCTTTAGCCTCAATTCCTTTTAGATACTGTTGATAAGGTGTATCAAAAACAGTAATGTAATCATTTACTATTTCTGTATACTCTTGTTCAAAAATTCGTCCATATTCACCAAGAAGCTCTTCTCCATCCTCATCATACTGACGATACTTTGCAACCTCGTCTATAAAGAACAATGACAATGTCTTTATACCTCTGCCAAAAAGCTCCTCTTCCTTGGCTAAATGGGACTTTATAGTTTCTCGTATCTGAATTCTACGCATATCCTTCTCGGATACATCTCCCACAACATCTCCACGATAAATTACTTCGCCATTTATAAAAGTAACCGTTCCAGACACAGGATCTATCTCCGATATTCGATACCCCTTATACTGCTCCATATTTGATATTTCATAAAGGTTATCATCAACACCTACTATACGTGGTTCCCTGTTGATAGACTTATTGTAGGAAATCTCCAACTCAATCCTTGCCTTTGGTGGATGCTTCGGAGATATAATTATTTCTTCCAAATACAGATATTTATCTGTTCCACGGAAGTTTTTAACCTGAAACCCTTTTACTTCAATTTTCTTTACAAGCCTCTGGTTATATGCATCAACTGCATCCAATGCATATACCAAGTTATGATGCTGTTTATGAGTGGCAGAAAAATTCAGGCAAAACAGAGGATTAAAATTCTTTAATGCTTTCTGAGTTGCATCTCCACCCATTTTCTGCGGCTCATCAAGAATAATGATTGGATTGTTGGCCTTAATAACGTCTATAGGTCTTCGGCTTCCAAACTCATCTCGCTTATCATAGATAATACGTGCTTCTTTGTTCTTTCCACCTTCCTTCATTGATGTATTAAATGCCTGCATATTTATAATCATGACATTTATTCCAGCATTACTCGAAAAAGAATCTAGTTGTTTCAAGTTGTTACTGTTGTAGACAAAAAATCTGATTTTCTTGCCATACTGCTCCATGAAGTGATCCTGAGTTATCTCAAAGGACTTATATACACCTTCACGAATTGCTATAGACGGAACAACTACGATAAACTTTGACCATCCATAATGTTTGTTCAGTTCATACATAGTCTTGATATAGACATATGTTTTACCGGTACCAGTCTCCATCTCAACATCTAATGAACATCTTCCAAGGCTATCCACAATGCTGTCAGATAGCTTTACATTATTTTCTTGCTGCACATCCCTTATATTTTTCAATAGATTATCTGGAGACAAAATTACATTTTCATTGCGAAAGCCACTCTCATCAAAATCATCTGTAAAATGAAGTGTCTGCTGTGCACCATCATCCACAAACAAAGTCATTTGCGAGAAAGTCTGTACATTTTTTATATTTCCAATGTCTCTACGATAGCTACCAAGCTCCTGATACGGCTGTCCAGCAAAGACTTTCACTATACTATTTACAGCATCCGTTTGGTATTGCTGTATTTTAAAACTTAACTTCATTAGTCACGAACTCCTTATTATTCCTGGTAATAACTATTACAAGATTTTTCTTACCGTATCTGGACTATATGTTTCAAATATTTGGTCGAAATTAGTAGCAACACTATCGTTCTCCATTCCACTATCACGCAGAACAGCATAATAAGGTCTTTTCTTAGCCATTTCTTCAATAGTCTGGTTTGTCACACCAACATCAAAGCATGCAATAAGAAATCCATCCGCCACATTAAATACTCTCTTTCCGCCAATTACCATCTCTTCAATCTTGCTTGAAAGCATAACATTAGATTCAAGCATTACTTGAAATAGCAGATCTTCTGGAGTCCTATCATCTTTGATGTTATCTGCAAATGAACTCAAAAATGATTGTTGAGTCTCCGCTGGTGAATAGTAAACCTCTTTCATATTCGTAGAGTCCAAAGCAAATACTCGGAACCCATAGTCAATATCCGCTCCAGTTGTCTTTTTAATCTTTTCACCAGCCCTTCGTATACGTTCCTCACCAATCTCGCAAATAGTCTTAAAACTTCCGCCCTTTCTCTTATCATCACAACTTTCTTTTAGTTGCACCATGATGTACTTAACGCTTTTGTTTTCCAGTTGATTGTATTCCATAACAGCTTGAGCTGTCGTTGCTGACCCCGAAAAGAAATCCATGATCACATCATCATTTTCTAATCCAATCATTTCCAATATTTGCGATAAAAGATAAACTGGCTTTGAATAATCAAACACACCTTCACCAAATAGTTCTTTTAATTCTGTAGTACCATTCTGATAATTAATCTCTGGTGCATCCCAAATTGATTTCGCCTTAGTTCGTCTTCCTCCTTCTCTTTCGTAATAATCCTTCTGATAAATATCCCAAACTTCTTCTTCTCCTCGTTTAATTTTCTTTCCAATGAGCTCATTTATGGATTGTTTCACTTTATCAACTGACCATCTCCATGTTCCGTCTTCCATAGTAGATGGCTGTACAGGAAGTGCCTCTTCAATAAACTTATCATCTTTAGTCAATGAAACAGCACATGTATTGGGATTCACATAAATAGGGTAATATAGGTTTGGTCTGTCAGTTCTTCTCCAGAAGCCTCCTCTCATTCTCAATCCAAGTAATCTGTATGTACCCTTCTCGTCACTATACTTATACTCACTTTCCATATTCTCAGTAAGTTTATGACCTATAACATTTGCCAAGGTGATATTCTTTGAATACACAGCTAAGTATTCATGAAGATTTGCAATTTCTCCAATTGACATTGATCCCCTTGGATTGCTCTTTACAACTATTACCCCTATACGATTGCCTCTTCCATATACATCATCTAAGAGTTTCAGGCAGTTTTCGATTTCATGTTCATCAATGCTAACAAAAATAACTCCATCTTCAGATAATATATCCCTAGAAACCTTTAATCTTGGATATAGAACATTTAGCCAGTCAGTGTGAAATCTTCCATTGCTCTCTGTGTTTGGAACTAACATATTACCATCTTCATCAAACTGACCACTATTGCTCAAGTATTCTTCACTTGATTGGATGAAATAATCATTATATATAAAATCATTTCCAGTATTGTATGGCGGATCAATATAAATCAGTTTCACCTTGCCAAGGTATGTTTCGCGCAATATTTTAAGCACATCTAGATTGTCTCCCTCGATGTACACATTCTCTGTATCAATGCTCCCAATCGTCCCATCTCTACCTACTGACTTTGAGCGTTCTAGTCTAAGTGTCTTAGATGTTGAAGTATTTGCAAGCACCATTGCCCTCTTTTTGTCAGGCCAAGTAAATTGGTATCTTTCTTCTTTACCTTCAATGACATCAGATGATATTTCTTGTCTTAAAACATCAGCATCTATAGCTCTCTCTACTATGGCGTTCCCGTCTTCATCGTATCCTACGATTTTCTCCGTCAATGCATTTGGAAATAACGCGACCAACTTTTTATAGTTTTCCTTCGCTAAATCCTTAGTCTGCATTTTTAATTTATCCATTATAGTTCCTCCAGTTTTTTCTTGTATTTCATGAGTCTTTCATGAAGCTCATATTTCTTCTTTGATTGCGACTCTTTTCTTGCTTTTGTTTCTAACAAAATAATCTGTTTTTTCAACTTCTCCTTTTCACTTTCAATAACTATTTGCTGATCTAAAGTATGTTCTTTTTCTGGAACCACTCCTGACACTTGAATCACCAAGCTCTGCCATACATTATCTAAATCAAGCCCATCAAGTCTTAACTTTATGTTTTCTTCAGTAGACCAATTTGAATGCAATAATTTAGTCTGAAAAATCGCAAACTGATAAAACACGTCATAATGGAGTATCATCAATAAATTCTGTCCAAAAAGCTTTGAAATAAGTGCAATATTCTTGTCGTTATAATCCTTTGATTTAAGTTCGATTATAACAACAAATATTGCCTTAACCTTCTCACCTTCACAGATATTAACCGATGCACTTGAAATCTCATTTATGACAATTATTCTGCTTATATCATTTTCAAAGCTCTTTTTCCTGTTTCCTGTCAGTTCCGTTGCAAACTTTTCATAGATAACAGTTTTAGGAACAGGCTTTCGTATTCCGGTCGATGCTGGTAATCCGAACATATTTATGCCTCCTATCTGACTACCAAAAAACTGATTAGCTCAAAATCATCGAGTCCACCTATTGTTTCTGACAAAAAACTCATCTGCTTTCCACTTAAGAAGCTATCTAAGTCGCTTTCATCTTTCCTGTCTATAATGGACGCAATAGCATTCCCAAGAAGTCCAGAATACTTATCCATCTTCCTTCCATCCTCAGTTTCGATATTAAAAGCATTACACAGTTCCCTGTCAGGTTCTCTTTTCCCTTTACACAAAAATCTGAAAGAATCTAGCATCTCCTTTGGTGACAAATGGTCAATGATAACTTCCCCCTCATCTGATAGGTAAACCATATAGAACGGGTGAAGTCTGTTTTGACTATTGATGTTCACCTCATTTCTTATATTTCTTAGAACATATATCACGCCCTTTGGGCAATCCTCAGATGCAGCAGCCACAGCATTCATACCATGAGGAGCATGTTCTACCTCCGGATGTTCTTTAATAAATTCAAGTAAATCTAATCTGAACTCATTGAGCCCAAGATCCATAATGGATATTCCCGATGACATTTCTTCAATGTCGACAACCTCTTCCTGAAGCTTCTTAAGTTGTGCTTTTCGATACTCTAAGTCACCCTTTTCCTCCGGGCTAAGAACATTATCATCACCGGTAGCCGTCATATCTACAATTTTCATTCTTGTCTCAACTCTGGCTTTAAGGTTAATGTACTCATCCAATGTAAGATCCGGCCAGAAGTTCACAAGCTGAATAACTGAGTTTTTGCTTCCAATACGGTCAATACGACCAAATCTCTGAATGATACGAACCGGATTCCAGTGAATATCATAGTTTATCAAGTAGTCGCAGTCCTGTAAGTTCTGACCTTCTGAAATACAGTCAGTTGCGATAAGGACATCAATCTCAGCCTTCTCATTTGGCATCAAAAGTTTTTTTCCCTTTGAAACAGGTGAAAAGCAGGTAAGTACTGTATTCAGATCTGTTCTTAATCCTTTGACCGTTGTTTTCCCATCAATAGAACCTGTGATGATTGCTGTATCCAGGTTATAATTTAACTTCACATATGTGCTGATATTGTCAAAAAGGTATTCTGCAGTATCCGCAAATGCCGTAAAAATAATTATTTTCTTATTTCCCTCATTGATTGGATTTGTAATCTTGTTGTCTATAACTTCCTTAAGTTCATTCAGTTTACTGTCATGTTCTGGTGTAATATCAGATATCATGGAAATAAGTAATTCAAAAATATCTCTGTCTTTTTCAAGTTCTCGCTTCCATGTCGGATAGTCCATGTCTTCAAGGTCAATCTTGACCTTGCGGCCAATGGTAAATCCGTTCTGATCATCGAAATCAAAATCTTCATCAGAAAATTCTTCTGCTACCAACGAGCTTCCACCCTGCCCTTTTTCATACCTTTCTATATCAACAAGAGTTGTATCAATGATGTCTTTAATTCTTTGAAGCGTAAGTCTAAAGGCATATACAGAACTTTCCATTCGCTTCATCAGGTTTGTAGACATCAAATGTCTCATTCCATCTTCACGACCGGACAGGGTAATACCTCTGTTGCCTTCGCGTTTACCATACATTGCCTCATACTTTTCCATCTTGCTTGCAAGAATAAATCTGGAAGGAGTATATACGCACAAATTTAACGCACTTATCTGTTCGAATATCTCGTTGTAGTTAATTGCATCGCTAAGATCTGTAAGTCCAGGTCTTCTCGATATCGGAATGTTTCTCTTAGGGAATGTTCCAATGTCTGTTGTATCGTAATACTTCTGAATATGCTTTCTTGATCTTGCAATAGTTACGCTATCAAGCAATTCAAAAAAATCAAAATCAAGCATCTTCAAAAGTTTTGCAGTTGTTCTGTCTTCTGGCTCCAACTTGCTCCATGTATTAAATGCAGTCTGAGCCTGTTTGAAAATATCCTCTATACTCTTACTGGTAGTAAGCTTTTCGTCAAGGAGCTGACTATCTCCTTCATAGGCAAGTGCAAGCTGATTCTTCAAATCAACAAATCTGTTATTTACCGGAGTTGCTGAAAGCATCAAAACTTTTGTTTTAACGCCTTTGCGGATTACCCTATTTAATAATTGCAGATAACGGTTTTCTCTCTCATCCTCACCCGATACAAGACCGCCATTTCTAAAATTGTGAGACTCATCAATGACAACCAAATCATAATTGCCCCAGTTAAGGCGATCCAAATCCAATCCGTTTGAACTGCCATGCTGACGGTTCAAGTCTGTATGAAAGAGGACATCATAATTCATCCTATCCGCCGCGATAGGATTGTTTACATAGTTATCTTTATACGTGTTCCAGTTGTTCACCAATTTCTTCGGGCACAAAACCAGAACCGATTTATTTCTGTTCTCGTAGTACTTTATAACTGCCAATGCAGTAAATGTTTTTCCTAAACCTACAGAGTCTGCCAAGATGCAGCCGTTGTATTTTTCCAATTTATTAATGATGGCAAGTGCTGCATCGCGTTGGAAATTATAGAGCATGCCCCATATCTTACTATCCTTATACCCAGTTGCCTCGTTAGGCAAAACATCTTCCGATATATCTTCAAGGAACTCATTAAAAATGTTATATAGAGTTACGAAGTAAATGAAATCCGGTGAGTTTTCGTTGTAAGCTGTAGAGATGTTATCCAAGACTACATCAGTAACATCCTGCATTCGATTTGGATCATTCCACAATTCATTAAACAGTTTCAGATACTCCTGTGAATATGGTGTATCAGTCTTCTGTATCATGGAGTAAGCATTATTGCCTCGTTCGCATCCTAAATCCACCGTTGAAAAATCATTTATAGGAGCATAGCTAGTATCATCCACATGGATAAACCCCATCATGCTCTCTTTTGTTATATTTGATTGAAATGTAGCTTTGCGTCTGATCCAATCTGCACATTCTTTAGCAATGGCTTTCTGCGTCATTTCATTGCGCAGCTTAATCTCAAATTCTGTTCCGTAAAGATTATGCTCTCGGTTCATTCGAGGAATGTAAAACTCCCTTTTCTCCTTCTGTGCCTTTTCGGTTGTAAAGGTTGGAGCTGTAAAGATGAATCTAAACTCTTCACATTTTTCCAATTCTTTGCGAAGCTCTTGGAAGGCATAGATAGAAAAGCTTGCAGCTGCAACAGACAATTTGCTCTCTGCCTGCATTACTTCTTTTAAGTCATCCCTTAATGTCTTATGGATATTATCAATCAATTCCATAGCCATAATTCGTCACCTACTTTTCCAACTTTGCTTTTACCACCATGCTGCTCACATATGTTATATGTTTCACTATTAATAATACTTTTTATATTGCAGAGTAACCTAGATATAAGGGATTTTTATCTATCCATTAACTGTCTGCTAAGATTCCTTGTAACTCCCAGCTGTCTTTCAAATATAACATCCCAAATATCCATACATCCCTCAGCATATTTTTTATCAACTTCGTTTTCCATGCCTGCACATTCATCATAAAGTGCTATTATTATTTTTGAAAATTCATCTACCATTCCCCATTGAGAATTGATTTCATCATCACTTTTTTTCAATATACTATTACTTAAGTTAATTATAATATCCGCAAAGTCTTTAATTGAAACAGCGCTGTCTTCTATGAAAGTAATAAACGCATGTAATAATCTTCTACCATTTTTCTTAGAAAGAATCTCAACCAAAAACTCTCTGTCATCATTACCAACTTTTTTCTCATAGAAAATCCTTGATAATGGAAATTCTAAATCATAAGACGAATCCGCTAATTCAAGTATCAATTCTTTGGCTTTCTCCCTTTTCTCAGTTACCTCCAAATAGGAAACTGCCATATACACAATATTCTTTATTTGCTCTTCATTCATACCATTTTTATTTAGTATGATTGAAGAAAAATCGCCATTCATCATGTATATACAGCACATTGATGATGCTGCTACATCAACAACACTTTTATCATCGGATTCAAACCCTTTTTTTAGAATTTTTGTAATTCGTTTGGGATATATGCAGTACAAAGGAACAAGCATTTCTATTCTATCTCGAAATGCTATCGTTCTAATATCACGTTCAAAAATAGATAAAATATATTTTGAAGCCCACTCTTTATCAATACTATAGCATGCTCTCAACGGAAATAATGCTGCCATTCTATCAATCGCACTAGATGAATCTGCCAACAGCCTGATAGATACTTTAAACTTTTCAAACAACTCTTCTCGTTGACTAATAACCCTAGATATTGTAATTGCAGCATGTCCTCGCATACTATTCACGGAATAATCCCAAAGCGTTCTTCCATCTAGCTCTCTTCTTTTTTCCTCAACTTTTACACTATCATTACTGTCATCCTGTTTAACAATGTCGTTTATTCTATTCAATATATCATCTGACCAATTCTTATCACTCCCTTTTTCAATGATTTCCAAAAAGTAAATAGCTCTTACTATTTCCATCGGGCACGTATAACACTTCAACAACGTTTCCCAATCACTCAGTTCAACCTCTTCAAACGTGTTTGAAAACAAGCTTCCTGCTAAAATTGCATCGATATACTGTGGGCGCACTATATCCAGATGACTAAGTACAAGCTTAATCATCTTATTAGGATTATTAGCTACTTCTAGTCTAAAACTTTCTGCAAAGGCATCTATATCGCTATGTACATACATGCCTTCTTCTACAATTTTGCCTGGTTTTCTTTCAGGAATTTTTTTATTAGTAATTATCTGAAGCCATTGTCGTTCACTTATTTTCTTATCAGCAACTACTGATTTAACCATTCCTCCATGCATTTTACTATTTATATACTTTGACGAATCTGATTCAAATCTCCTGTCCAACACCTTCAATAATTGTCTTGCTTGTAATGAAAGCTTTTCATCAGGAATTACTGCAAATAACTCATGTTGAAGCCTTCCCCAATATGGCCAATCTGCCCATCCCCATTCTTTTTTCCTATTAAACTCTATCCTTTCCATATATTTTTTTGTAGCATTTTTAGGCACAAATTTTAAAATGCAATTTTCAAAATCGCTATATACTTCATCGCTACAAGCCATCACATGAGCTGAAATACTTTGTTTTGCATAATAAAGCATATCATCTGCTCCACTTGTATTATCAAAAATATTATCCAAATTTCTTCCAATATATTTGATAACGTCATCACTACAATTCTCTGGCATATAGCACAATGCTCTAATAATAATCTCGTTGTAAACAGAAAAACCTTTTCCTATGTTTTTTTTATAATAATGCCAAAAATCCATTGAATTATTTCTTATTATTGCTCTGTTTGCAGCACATATAATTTCAACGATTTGTCTTTCTACACTCTTTTTATAGTTATAGTCTCCCCGCCATTCATATAAGCCAAACCTAGGCATCTTTTCTTTGGGAACATATTGCAAAAGAGTATCAAGAATAGTTTTCCCATCTTGAATTTCTATATTTGATAAATCTTCTGTATAATCACTTTCTCCCAAATTATATTCATCATTATTTGTATACCACAGCCCCAATAATTTAGCAGTCGCACTTTCATGACACGGTAGTATCTTGCTAATTTGAAAGTGTATATTTTTAATCAATTGTGGTCTATATTCAAAAAGTTTTAGAGTATAGTTAACAACATCACTATTGTCTGTAGGCCATATCATAGAAATAACGCTAGCAAATCTACAATCATCTTCTTCTGAAACAAATGATCGTTCAGCCATAAATTGAATTTCTTCATTTGTCAACTCATGTCGAACACTGCTCAAAAGCTTAAACACCAAATCTTTTCGAGATGGTTCATCAAACCATTGTGCAAGAATCCCTGTTTCTATGAGTCGACAAATATACACATTATTCCCATTTACAACATCTAAAATCCAATGTTCAAAGTCTTTCCCTTTTTTTATATTGTCAATCACATAATCCAATAACACTGAATCCACGTTGCTATTTTGAGCTATCGTCTCAAAAACCAACGCTTTCATGTAATAACGCACTTCTTGTGATTCCAATATCAATTTACAAATTTTAATAAAATCGTTAGTGTCTGTTTCCATGATATTCTGAAGCAGCATCAATACCTGATATCTTTTTGTAGGCGTTTGAACAGCCTTCGGACCAATTATTTCTTCAATCGATGCATCAGCATAAAATCCATTAAACATTTTCACTGAAATAAGATAATCTAAAATAGATTGGTGCACAAAACCTATCATATTTCCATTTAAAGCTAAAAAGCCTTCTGATACCAAATACTCAATCACATCCGAATCAATACCACATGATAACTTTGGAAAAAATAAACGTCCTTTCTCATCTAGTAAAGTAACAAATAAATCTATTTGTTTTTTCAACCTTCCTTCTTCTATTGAATGACTTCTGCACCTACTACATAGCTCTTGATACCAATATTGAAGCAATTGTCCTGATGCTTCACATTTTTTACTTCCACCTTCTTTATCTTTAATCTTTTCCCAAATAAAGAGGTTACTAGGTATACGTAAAAGTTTTTTCAGTTTGCTAGACATTTTTGCGTAATTATCACCAACAACCTGCTTAACATGTTTTTCTTCAAGTTCTCCAACTTCAATTCTTGACCATTCTTCCTCATATCCTTTTTGATCAAAGAGCATCTTAATATTATTATCGTTAACTAAATCGTATGACCTACATACAAAAACAACCAGAAGTTTTTTCTTTCGCTCCAGATTTAGTCTTCTCACCTGATTGATTACTTCCATACATACTTCTATAGCACGATATGAATTTGCTTGTGTCCAACGTAAAGCATCTAATTGATCAAATATAATTACTGCTTTCGAATTAAGAGACATTTTATGCATTACAATCGGTATTGAAGCAGAAAAGCCAAGGCTTTCTCCCCATTCACATGCATTATCACGTGGAAAAGAAACATCAAGTTTAACCGCTATATACGGAACATTCTGTTCTACACAATGCGTAATAATAGCTTCCGTACAACCACTTTTACCAACTCCAGCACATCCGCTTATAACAAATGATTTATCATCATCTAAAAGCTTTATACAATCTTCAAACTCTTTCCTGATTATCGTTTTTTCATTTATGTAACGATATCTGCAACTATATGCTCTATTAATTTCAGACAAACATAATATATCTTTTCCTTCTTCTTGAAGCTTTAAGTGTATATCTTTTTTCTCAAGATACCTGGTTATCTTTATAGAAGTTATCTCTTCCCCAAGAATATCCCCATCAACTACCCAGCTAAGCAACGCACCAAATACATGTTCTGCATTTTTAGCAAACAAGGTCTGTATTGCTCTCTCTATTGAAGAATCAAGCTCGTTAACATTCCAAGGTAACATATGAATTCGCTTGAGATAAGCTATACTTCTTTTTATTTCTTCAATATTTAATTTACCCGCAATTAAAGGCTTAATCCCTGTTCCTTCACAATACTTTAAATATATCTCCTTTATTTTATTACTACCAATCTGGCTGTTATAAAATACCGCAGCATCTTCGCCAGAGTTATTTGCTCTGAATATTAATTCATCCAATTCTGTTTTACATGGACTCATCAAAGCTACGCATGTATCATTATCATCCTTGATAAGATGCTCTCTCCAACCTTTCAATAAGTTATTGCTTATTAAATCGCTCACACTCCATATAGCTTTAGATCCGTTTGAAGACTTACATTGGATATACTCCTTCATGCCGTCTGCTTTAACCACAATCATATCAGTAACTATTTCATCTTCCCCTGTTGGTTCAATAGTCACACTATAATTAATTCCATACAGCACATCTAAAAGTTGATTGATTATGCACTTATCTTCATATCGAGCACCTTCCTTACACGCTCTACCACCTTTTTCAGCCAAAATGGCACCCTCCCTCTGCATAACATTTTGTCTATACAATCACTGCATATTTAGATAATACCATAAATACTCAATTTGAACTTGTTTTAAACTTAATTTCATGTACTTTAAACATATTATTTCGTCACGCAATAAAGGAACCCTACATTTCTACACCCCCTCTACACTTATTCTTTTCCTCAATCCTCTTCCAGATACCAAGGATCTCTATCAACCTCAGCACAAACATTTGTCTGATTGCCACCCTTGTCCTTGAATGGAAATTCAATTAAAAACTATGCGCCTTTAAAACATTTGAGGGTTGAACAAAAACTAAAAAAGGTAGCCTGTGAAGCCATTATCACGACCTCACAGGCTGTTCTACTATTCCATTATCTCATTCTTAAAATAATTATACGCATCCGCAAACCTCCACTCTCCATGCAGCATATCCATAAAAGCGTGATAATTTATCAGCTTATAAGTTGCTACTTCCATAATTTCATCAGCCAGACCATTTCGCAGCTTGTCAAGGAACGCATTCTGTTCTGATCTATTATCTGTGTATTCAAAGATTCTCTCAATATACTTGTCATGACAACTTTCATCCATCTTGATATCGATATCACCGCTTTTGTAAAGGCAGATGTCAAAGCTCTCACGGAATCCCTGAAACTTAATATAGCGGTTGTAACTTTTCATGGTGATTGTTATCTTTTGACCTAAAGGTCTTTTGCCAAGGCTCCTTATGTACGCCTCCATCAAAATGGTAAAGGCTTCAGCCACAAGTTCACTCTTCATTAGAGGTATATCCTCCGGTGTTTTTCTTTTTCCCATACCTTTCTCCTTTCGCTGACATTATTCCCACTCAAACTCTACACTCTCACCTAACTCGTAGCTTTCCATGATCTTGGAATACAGCTCCTCGCGGAAATCCTTGGTTATTGGAAATGCAATATCCTTAAAAATCGGATTTCCTTCCTCATCAACTGTTTTAGTTTTGAAGCTCGGCATGGAGACAAACTTGCCTCCTTTTTTATTTTCAACGATGGAGATGTTTTTAACTGCAAAGGCATCTCCAAAGGTAACTGTGCAAAGTCCCTGCACATTATTTGAACTTGCTTCCAACTTATTTGACTTAACACTTACTTTCATATTCTTCTTCCTCCTGATTATTTTTCTAAAGCTGTTCTGCCCATCCCGAAGGTTATGTTAGAGAAAGCCTCCGTTGTGGCGAGCAGTGCGTTTGTCCGACAAACGCGTTTTGCGGCTCTTACAACACATTCTCTGAATGTGAGTTTCGGGTTCGCTGCGCTCTACCCTCTTTTTCATTTTCCTGTCGATCCTGCCTATACAGCATCTCCAAATTTTTCTTTGCGATCAGATACTCATGCATATCTTTATTAAGCCGGGCATATTCCAAAAACTCATTTTTCTTCTCTTCAAGAATACGTCCATACTCATCACGAAGCTTTTGCATATTAAGTTTCTGTCCCTTTGGCATTTCCTTATAAACTTCCTCTGCTGCCTTATAGAGAAGAAGCTCAGACTCATGCTCTGCGTAAAGCTTCTTACTGTAACCGCTACTTTTGTACCGTTCAAAGGCTTTCCGATTCTTGGAATAATCGATAATTGCCTGCTGCCTCTTTTTGTTTTCGGATAGTAATGCTTCCTTTTCCTTCATGGAATCCTTTAGTTCCTGCAGTCTTCCGTTTCGTTCATCCGTGATTTCTTTGAGCTGCTCATATGATGAGATTTCTTTTTCCTGCAAAAAAAGAATTGTCTTAGCCATCTGTTTTGCATTAAATCGCTTTGCCCAGGTCACATATCCTTTACCTTTTCCTTCATGGAGCTTAGCTTCAATATCCTTAAGAAACTCAAGCTTCTTATCATAAAAATGCCCTTTTCTTGAATACCTTCCCCGACTTTTTCTCTCTGCATACGGAGCAGGCTTTATGATAGACAATCCATTTTCCGCACAAAGGATATCTGAAACTCTCCGAAGGGCTATTCCAGAAAAGTAGAAATTTCGAAATTTCTTTTTCCCGTCCATGGAGATTGCATTGAAAATGATGTGGTTATGAATATGAGCTTTATCTGTATGAGTGCAAACTGTGAATGCGTATTTTCCTTTGGTGAACCTCATGGCAAGCTCATAACCAATATCATTTGCCTTATCCGGCGTAATCTCTCCGGGCTTAAAGGATTGTCTGATTTGATATGCAATAATCTCCTTATTTCTTACATCCCTGACATTATTGTGATACTGCTGTTGAGATAACAAAAACTCTTCATTAGCGGTTTCGATATCGCATCCATATGTGGAAATATACTTTTTCTCCTCAGTCTTAAGATCATTTTCTGTATAATCCATTCGCTCCTT
>AUXO012321095.1_pt1 | contig 25465 bp, 14 predicted proteins | sample 768731 | NCBI WGS metagenome assembly AUXO01 (sample SAMN02715735, study PRJNA202380) | gut metagenome | biome: sheep rumen | host: Ovis aries | place: New Zealand: Palmerston North | reverse complement strand
ACTAAGCCACCTTTCCTACTATGTCTATTTAATTATAACTAGATTTTTTTCTTTTTGCAATAATATCCCCCAAAAAAATTAATATTATTGAAATACAAAGAAAATATAAAATGTCAATTGACATTTTTATATAAATATGATATAATTTGAAACGTTTGTGGGGTTACTAGTTGGCAATTACCTTTAACTTTTAAAAACTTTTTCAAATAATGAATCCTTATACCAAACTTTATCCAACTAAATCCTAATAAACAATAAAAACAGAAGTTTACTTCTGCTTTTTTTTGTTTCTAAATATAAAAGTAAATAAAATAACTAATAAAACAACTGCTAATATTACAATTATATAACTACCATAATTTGTTTCTTTAAAAGAAAAATTAATATCATTAATACCATTATTCTTTAAATTCCAAATTAATTCATTACCTTTTACTTTTGATGCATCACTATCTATTAAATGATTAACTTTTACTCTAAAATGAAGATCATTCATAGCATTATACTTCTTCGATAATTCTTCACTAGATAAAGGATTACTACTAAGTGCATTCTCAATTTCAATAGAAGAAGCACTATGACAATCTCCTCTTTCTAAAGTATCATTCTCACCTACATTAATAACACTACCATCTTCACATAAAAACTGCATAGTATCAGAAGAATTAATATCAGAATTAATATTTAAATCAGTAGTATCAAACTTAAATTTAGCAACATAAGTATTAGAAAAAAATCCCCTCTTTACTTGAAAGATTTCTTCTGGCTTTTTATCTTTTAAACTAGTAATAGAAAATATAACCTCATCACTAGAACTAACTTTATCAATATTATTTATTTTATAATCGATTGAAACACCATGATATTTATCATCATTATAATCCTTAATTTTATATCCAAAATCTTTCATATCATTAATCTGATCATCAGTAAAAACATGATATTCATCAAGTTCATTAATAACACCATAATCAATATGAATATTCATATTCTTAAATGAATTAATTGATACTGTTCCATCAAATTTAACACAGCCAGAACATAATAAGCTAATTATTCCAATAATGATAATCTTATGATAATTTTTCACATAATCACCTACTCTTGTTCTTTACATATTTATTTGAAGAAATAATTGAGAAAAATCTTCTAAAAAATATATAAGTAGCATATAAGAAAATAAATAAACACAATAATATATATAACAATACTACATACCAATAATTACCTACTTCAATTAAATAGTTATAAAAAATACTTTTAGAATATAATAACACATAAATAACACCTATATTAAATATATCTATAAAAAACTTAATAAAATAAATATTAATAAGATTAAACAACAACATAGGTATAATCATTAATAAAATATTAAAATAAGAGAATTCATTTATAAAAATAGAAACTACTATTAAATAATAATATAGAAATAAAAAAGATAGAGATAATATATCCTTATTATTTAATCCCATAAAGAATCCATAAAAAGACACTTTTTTATCATCAATAGTTTTTTTACCTATCCAAAAGAAAATTAATAATAAAACTATAAATATAGGAAAACAATAAACATAAGGTAATAAACTTTTTACATCAAAGAAATAATCAGTTATCATTATAATCTCCATCTATAATAATACTAAAAACATTATTATTATTCATAAAACTACCATCTAAATTATCAAATTTAATAACATCATTCTCAAACTCTATTTCTAAATATCCATGTACTTCACCTAATAACGATATATAATCTTTTAATATTAATAAATTATAGTCTTTATTTTTTATTCTAATCGCTACTACATCATTAAAAACTTCTAACCCATTTTTTAAAGTAAACATTTTAACTATCATATACCTAATTCCTTAATAGTTCCTATATATAGGAATTTAGACTCATCAACATTATCGTATTTACCATTTAAAATGCCTTCTATATCATTTAAAACATCATCTAACAAAACAAATTTACCAGGTATGTTAGTATAATTTTCAGATACAAATAATGGTTGAGTAAAATAGTTTCTAATTTTTCTAGAGCGATAGAATATTAACTTATCTTCTGCACTTAACTCATCAATACCAAGTACAGCAATAATTTCTTCTAACTCTTCATATCTAGATAGATAAAATAATACATTTTTAACAAGATCATAATGTCTTTGTCCAATTAATTCTACATCAATCATCTTAGAAGTAGTCTTAAACACATTAACCGCTGGATATAATCCTTTTTCAGCAACTTTTCTATCAAGTACTATTTGTCCATCTAAGTGACCAGTTATTGTTTGTACAGCTTCATCATTCAAATCATCAGCTGGTACATATATAGCTTGAAATGAAGTAATAGATCCACCTTCAATAGAATTGATTCTCTCTTCAATTTCACTAACTTCCGTAGCCATAGTTGTCGGATAACCATTTTCAACAGGTACTCTTTTAAGCTCAGAAGAAATCTCACTCTTTGCTTGAACAAAACGATAAATATTATCGATAAATAAAAGTACATCTTGTTTCTTAGAATCACGTAAATACTCAGCCAAAGTAAGACCAGAATAAATAGCTTTACTTCTAGAGACAGGATTCTCACCCATTTGACCAAAAACAATAGAAATCTTATCTAACAACTGTGATTCAAGCATTTCATCATATAATTCTTTACCTTCACGTGAACGTTCACCAACACCGATAAATACAGCATTAGACTGTTTAGACTTATAAAGGTTATTTATTAATTCTTTAATAATAACCGTCTTACCAACTCCAGCTCCACCTAATAATCCCATTTTAAATCCCTTAGAAATAGGAGCAAAAAAGTCTAACACTTTAATTCCTGTAGGTAATATTTGATAATCTACTTTAATTTTATCTAAAGTATTATCTTTATTATAAATTGTCTTAGTTGCAACACTTTCCATTTTAGTAGCATCTATTAATTCACCATATGAATTAAATACTTTCCCTAATATATTATCAGAATACTCAATAGATAAACCACTATTAAATTTCTCAACTTCTATATTTCTTTTTAATCCAACAACCGAAGTAAGAGGAATAGTCGTAATAATATTATTGTTTATTTCCACAACTTCAAATTTATATTCCTTCTTACCATCTTTAGCTATTAATATATCTCCAATCTCTAAGTCTTGAGACAATTCTGAGAATATCTGTACATTAATATCAGAAATAGCAATAATCTTATTAGCCATACTCCTCACCTCATTGTATTTTTATAATTATTTATTTGTTTTCTAAAACTTTCTTCTTTCTTTTCTTTTAAATCATGAATTCTTTTTTCTTCTTCTAATTTATTCAACTTATCTAAAGATTCATTTGTAATCTTCTCTCGCATTACATTCTCACTAGCGAAAGAATTACTTTCAAATATTTTTATTTGATAACATATAGTACGAGAAATAATATTACTTATTAATTCATTAACATCAGTTTCAATAACAAAATCAACATTTAAATCAACATCATCATATGTTCCAATATCTATTGGAAACATGCGTCTTTTTTCAAACTTAATATCATTAACATTATAATAATGATTATAATAAACATTAATTTCATTAACTTTTTTATTATAAACATACTCCTTAATCAAATTATCTATCTTATAATAATCATCTAAGAATCTTCTTTTTTCTATCTTAAGAAGTATTTTATCATCATCTATAGAACTTAACTTTTTACCAATAACTATTTTATAGTTATTTTTATTTTCTTTTAATTGCTTCTGTAATTTATAATTAAAATCTCCACAAAAGCCTAAATCATTCCCCATATAAATATCTAAATTAATACCCTCTTCATTCTGCAATAAAATTTTCTTATCAAGTTTTAAATTAGTATTATTAGTTATTTGATATAAGATTCGACATAAACTATCCTCAACACCAGAATATTTATTTGCTTCTCTCTTAGCTTTATCTACTCTAACTAAAGAATGAAAATTCATAACTTTTACAATATTTTTAATATTTGCCATTAAATCACCTATATTTAACTACAATATTTCACTAGTATCAGTAGCTGATTGATCAGGTACTTGATTATTGTCTATAGGAGTAGTCACAACCTTTTGATCTTCTGAAGCTGCTTTCTGCCTATATTGCTCAATTAATGTAGAAAATTTAGCTATTATTTGCTCATGAGTTAATGGAGAATACTTATATTGTTGTAAAGCATTAAGTATTTCCCTACCTTCAAACAACTTAGTTCGAAGTTCTGCACTCATATCATCCTCGTTAGCAAGCTCATAAACATCCCTTGTCTCCAAATAAGAAAGTAGAGTTTGTCTTATACCTGCACCAAGTACCCTAATTTCTGGTGTTTGTACAGAACCACCTAAACGTGATACTGATAATCCATAATTAATAGCAGGCTTCTCACCTTTAACAAACGCATCATGTGATAATACTATTTGACCATCAGTAATAGAAATAATATTTGTAGAAATATAGTCTGTAATATCTCCACTCTTTGTCTCCATCACAGGAAGAATAGTTATACTTCCACCATCTTTATGTTGACATCCACGTTCAAGTAATCTTGAATGAAAATAAAATATATCAGCTGGATAAGCATCTCTACCAGGTGCCTTACCAGACATCAAACTTATTTGACGATAAGCATCTGCATGCTTCTTTAAATCATCTAATACAACTAAAACATCATATCTTTGTTTCATATATAAATTAGCAACTCCTAAAGCATAATAAGGAGTAAGTGTAAGTGCAGATGGTAAATCATCATAAAATGCTGCTACTATAATTGTATAGTTAATAGCATTCTTCTTAATTAAATCATAATAAATCTCTTTAACTTCCCTCTTAGTCTTACCTATAGCAACATAAATACATACCATGTTTTTATTAACTTGATTTGCAATAGTATCTAAACATATTTGTGTTTTTCCTGTTTTCTTATCACCAATAATTAATTGTCTTTGACCTTTCCCAATAGGATAAATCAAATCAATTCCAGCAATACCTGTTTCTAGTGGTCTATTAACACTAGTTCTATCCATTATAGGTACATTTTCTTGCTCTATTGGAACTTTAATAGTATTAGAAAACTTCTCATTTGTTAATCTATCATTACCGAACATATCTATTACACGACCAAAAGACTCGTAAGAAAACTCTCCTTCGAGCAAATCATTAGTCTGATAAACACTATCACCTATTTTGATGTTATCTGTCTTTTTTAAAACAGCAATACTAACTCTATTAGGTTTCAAAGCTACAACATAACCAATACCTTTATTATCAATATTAACTACTTCATTAAAACTAACAGATTCTAATCCAACAACTTCAATTATATAGTCCTTAATAGAGACTACTTTACCAACACCATAAATATTATTCATTTTCTTAATATTATTTACTTTATCTTCAACGACTCTAGTAACATATTGTTCATTAGCACTTAAATCATCGTTGTTAACACTAATAGCTGTCGGACTTTTCTTTTCTTGTTGAATCTTCTCATCCATAATAAAAACCCCTTTCTATTACAAATCAACTTAAACTATAATCATATAAAACATTTAAATAAACAATTTTTAAACCTTTAAATATATCTTTAGAATAAATAGTCTTTATCCTAGAATCAATTTTATCATAATTCTTTTTCTTGTTACCAACATATATATATATAGTTGGATCACATTTACCAATTTCATAATCTAAGAAATTACAAAAATCTTCTATATCAAAAGACTCTTTTCCAGAATAAAATTCCATAAAAACATCTTCATTAATCAATCTTAAATCATTTAACATCTTTTTCAATAAATCTTCATCATCATTAACAATGATATTATAAATACCAATACTATCTATATATTTTTTCATTTCTTTAAGGCTATTATATCTTTCACTATCTAAGTCATTAGAAACATAATATTCAATAAAATATTTTATTAACTTAATATCATTAAATGAAAACTTTTCATCAATAATCTTCATCATTTTAAATAAGTCTTTAATTTCATAATTAACTTTTTTATCTAGATATATTACAGGAAGTTCATTACTGCTATTACTTTCATTTGAATCATTATTCTTTTCTTGTTTTGTATCCCCTATATTTTCTTCTTTTCGATTTATACTATCAGTATACTCTTGTGCTTTATGTATAAAGTAAACTTTACTCTTCTTATTAATATCACTTACTTCTTTCTTCAAAAGAAAGAATAAGATGACAATCATTAAAGCTAAAGCTACTAATACAATTACTAATGTAAAATCCATATTATGGTATTAAAGGATTAAAGAATAATAAGAAGAAAACAAATAAGAACAAGAAAAGTAAGAATATAGATGTAACAATTAAAATAGTCATAACAGAATTAACAACAATACTCTTAGCTTCTGGATTTCTTCCAACCGCTTCTGCAACTCGAGATGATAAAATTCCAATACCAATCCCAAGTCCTAAGAATGCCAACCCAAGCATTATACCAATTGCATATAACGTTGCTGCATAAACAGATTCCATAATAATACCTCCTTATTAACTAACAAATCTAAAACTGCAATCCAATGATACACTATTACCATTATATACCAAATTTTCTAATTTTAAAGTATTAACACTTCCAAGTCTACTATATGATAATGTACCATTATAACCACTATTTGATGAAGCAGTATTCATATTAACATCTTGTGATGAAGAAGAAGCTCCATCAGTATATAAATGAATTATTCCAGAATCAAACTTATATTCTGAACTAATCTTTACATTATAATCTAGCTTATTATTAGATACTCTTAATACTGATACTTTACAAGAAGGTGCCTTAGTCTTAACATTAACAACATCATCAATCACTTCATCATTTGAACCAACTAATTTATATCCAAAAGACAAAGTATAATTATGATCAATTAATAAATTTCTTAATACATAATTAGTCTCATTCTTATTTAAATAGTATCTACTAGTATTACCCTTATTATCATCTAAAACAACAAATATATTTTGATACTCATTATTAGAATCAACAACAGTATAATTAATAGTAATAGTAGTTATAGAAGATGATACACTTTTTAAAGCCAAATACTTACTAAAATCATAATATATTTCACCTTTTTTAACACTAGTATCAGCTTTATCATTAACATCAGTAACAGACTTAGTTAAATTATTAACACTATATATAACATCTTTAACATATTCATCATAATATCCTTCACTACTAGTCTCATCTTGTGGAGAACCACTTAGCGAAGTAATATTAGTTTTATTATCACTACTAGTAGCTTTATAATTGTTAGTACTACCAATAATATTTTTTAAATTAATTTCCTTTTTACCATAAATTAGTTTCTCATTAGCAATATCAAAACTCATAGTAGTTCCCTTTAAAACAAGAGGCTTAATAGTTTTAACATTAACTTCATTATTAGCAAAAGTAGCATTACCTTGCTTATCTAACTCTATTATTAAATAACCACTTGTTTTAACAGAACCATCATTTGTTTTCATACTACTATCAACCATTAAATATTTACGATCTCTTAATTTGTAGAACTTTGTAGGAGAAGCTTTGACTATTTCAGTCATACCACTAAGAGTAACAACTTCTCCATTGTTCTTAACTTGATATGCATTACCAAATAAATAGACTTTATAATCATTTTTACTATAAACCACAGGATTAGAACCAATCTTTTCCTTAACCATTCTATTATTTTCTTTTTGATACCAATAATAATTACCATCAAATCTTTGTGCCAAATATGAATCATGTTCAACTTTTAAATAATTATAATCATCATTATAGAAAGAACTACCCTCTTTAATAGGATATTTATTATCATCCAAACTATTAAATTTTAATATAAAGAATATAAATAATCCAACAATTACAATAACTATTAAAGCAAACAATATAAATACTTTTGCATTATTAACATGAAATTTATTCTTCATATATAAATTATCTCCCTTCTATAAAAGTCTATATTCAATTGTATCTTCAGCAAGTATTTTTCCATTATTATCTAAAAATTGAATTGAAATATAATATACACCATCAATAGATATAATATCTGGTAACTGGAACTCATAATAAGTCGTTGGTGTAGTAATTAATTTAGGTGTAAATGCTACTTGATTATCTGTTGAGAAATCACTTGCATTATAAATAGAATAACGAATTTTCTTTACATCAGTTAAATTAGTACTGTCAAAGAATCTTAAATTAATTCTTGTATTATCAGAAATATCCGTATCAGCATAAACTGTACCAAGATCAACGCCGCTAGTCATTATAACTTTAGAAGTATGTGTATACACCTGACTAGTAATACTATTAACATCATTACTATAATCAGCATTATATAAAATATTTATAGAATATATTGATCCAGTTTTTATATTAGGTAATACAAATTCTTGATTAAAATTCCCAATCGAAAAAACAGTATCTTGATAAGCAGTTGGTGTAACATCAATATCATCTTCAAGAATTTGAACTCTAAATTGACCATCAACAATAGATTTATGATAATCTCTTACATTTACTATGTATCTTAAATCACCATTACGAATTTTAGATGAAATATAGAAATAAGGTTTATATAAAGTATTAAATGTATATTGGGTAGAAGTACTTTCTAATTCCAAATCAACTGACTTTCCATCAACTGTAGTAGTCAAAATAGGTTGAACTTCAATCAAATAAGTAGAACCAGTAACAAATCCAGAATCATTAGGAATAGATATATAACTAGTCATACTTTGCTTGAATATTTTATCTTTTTGATTAGATATTTTATCAAGTAATATTTTTTCATTATCATCAATTACTTTATAAACATTATATCTAATATATGAAAAGCCAACTGTTTGAGATAAATTATATTTAACCTTTAATCTTCTATTATCATATGAAGCAGGAGAATATTTAACAGTTAAATCACTAATTCCAACACTACCTATAGTTTTGAAATAATAATTAACACCTTCACGTTGTTGATTAACATCATATAAATATTCCTTAACATATGAACCATCATTCTTCTTAACATCAGCATAAACTCTTAAATAATAATCAGTCTTTGGTAATAAACCATTAATAGTCAACTTATTATTTAAATCATTAATATTATAAGGTATAGTCTTTTCTAATTTAACTTCAGAAGCAGACTCATCTAAAATACTATATAATTCGACATAAATCTTATCATTTTTCAATTGATTATCAACACCAAATGTAGATAATTTAAAACTAACAGTATTAATTAAAGGTTCAATAGTTGTAAGATTATTCTCATCTAACATACTAATACCTGGAATAATCGTATCAAAATTAAATGTATTAGTACCATTAATTTCTACAGCAGAAGCAATTAACTTCTTAGGAGAAACATAAGAATTATTAAAATTAATACCAAATGAACTACTATTTATATCATATACATTATTATAGCCAAACATTTTATCATTAATAGTTAATTTTTTATTAGCAATATCAAAATTATATTTAATAAAACTCTTATTAGCACTATCTCCTGTATTAATCTTTGAATCTTCAAAATAATAATAGTAATAAGGTTCATTATCATTGTTTCTTATTCGTTGTAAAGCAAAATAATCTCCAGTATTTTCAAAACCATAAGTACCATTGTCATAATAAACTGTAATAGTTGGAGTAATAGTCTTACCCATTAATTCTTCTATTTCAGAATAATTAATAGTAATATTTCCCGTTTTTGCAGATAATTTATCTATAGTAACAGTCTTAGAACCAGAAGTAAAATCAATCTTAACAGAACTTATTTTACTAAATAAATCAATTTTATTTTGATAATCTAAGAAACTAAATATAACCCTATTCTTTTCTGGATAAATAGCCACTTTACCAAAATCAATAGTATTAACTCCTTCATAATATTGTGAACATAATTCCTCAGTCTCAGGAGTATCTCCATTTACATAATTATATTTACCAAGAATACTAAATAGACCAGATTTATTTACACTAAACTTAATAGATTTATAATCTTTAGTTAAACTTAGCAAATTATCTCCTATACTAGCACCATCCAAATAACCAGTTATATTAGAATTATATAAAGCATGATCAACATCTACATAAGTATACTTCCAAGTATAACTACTATTATCTGCTTTACTAGGATAGAAATTGATAATAGGTTCCTGTCTTTTTGGCTTAATAACTTTACTCTTTAAGACACCAGTTAAAGGATAAACATAATCATTTTTTCCATCATAATTAATATCTAAATCAATTTCATAAGAAATATAGAAAGGTTGTCCACGTCTTAAACTATTATCACTAACCTCAGATGCTATTCCATCTCCTAAGAATAACTCACTATAATTAATCTCACCATTCTTAGGAACATCATAAGTTATAGTATCAATAACAGTACCATCTAAAGCATGAATCTTATATGTTATTTTAGTAGCATATTTAGCTTCATTATTATATGATGCTCTAAACATATAACCAACTACTGTTTTATCTTCTAAATCATCCCTATGATCCTCATTCCTATCACCATTCTTAATTGGTAATACTTCAACAGCATCTTCTGTATTATTAGGCATATCTGGCAAAGCATTTTCAATCTTTACAGTAATTGTATTATTATTAATTGGTAAAACATTTTTAAACGTTGTATAGTCATAAGCATTAGTAACTTCAATAGTATAATACTCACTCTTGAAATCACTATTTTTCAAATCAAAGAAACCAGGAGATATTCTAAACACATTATCATAATACATATCTCTTAACTCACTAGAATAAGGATCAATATTTTTATCAACTAACTTCTTAGACTTTACTAAAGTTCCTGAAGTATTACGACCTTTATAAATATTTACATTAAATCCCGTTAAAGTACTAGCCTCTAACTCAGTAGACCCAGAATTACCTCTTATTATTTGAGCATCTACAGAAAATGCTGCACTATGATCCTCTATTTGATTAAAGTCCATTTTAAATGGATTAGGATCCTCAGTCTTAATTATTACACTACCAATATAACAATTATCAATAGTTGGATTACCATCTTGTAAATCAACAGGTGCCATAACAGAAAATGAATATGTTTCATTACTTCTTAAATTATTAATATCAAAAGGTATTCTTAAAGAACCACTTGATGTAAATGAATTAGAATTACCAACAGAATCAGTATAAGTAATAGTTATAATAGAACCATTATTTATATCAATAGTATTTCCGTCATCAACTATTTCAATCTCTCCAGCAATTCTTTCAAAAGTAACATTACTCTTTCTAAATTGAACAACTGGGAATATAACACCATCTAATTTCATTGGTTCACTAAATTCAGTAACATAATCATACTCTTTTTCATTATCGTTAAATGTCATAACAACTCTAAAAACATATGGAACACCTCTAGATAGATTTTTACCATCAACTTTTACAGAAGCAGAAGCATTATTAGTTTTCTCAATTACTGTAATCGGAGTTGCCCCAGCAGTTGTTACTGTTCTAGCATCATACACTTCATAACGGTAACTAATAATTCCACCATCGCTATCTTTCATATTGTTAATTTGCATATTAAATTTACTTTCTTTCTTATCGATTGCAAAAGAAAGTGAACCAATAGAAGGTTTTTTCTTCAAAGTTTCAAACTTCTTTATAATAGTAAATCCATCAGAAATTATTGAATCATTATATACAAAATCATGAACTCTAACTGAATATTCAGTATCATTAGCTAATTCTTTAAAAGCTACAATATTATTTTCATTACTTAATGTTACATTTTGTGTTTTTAATATAGTACCATTTTTATCTTCTAATGTTACTACCACACTTGCAACATCAGAATATGAACTCTTTTTAATATTTAAATCTAGTTCATTAGTAGAAGCAAAATATTTTTCTAAAGTAACACCTATCGCATCAGTAACAAATGTTTTTTGAACAAAATCTTTATTATAAACAACATCATTTTTTCTATAATCTGAATTTAATACTAAAACATAATTAGTTTCAGGAGATAAAGCATCATTTTCAATATCAATAATACTAGATCCTGTATCATCTGTAGTTTCATAGACAATTTTATTAGTATTAGCTTCAATTATCTTAATATTAATATCTCCAGATAAAACACTATCAGAATCTACAATTTGTACTTCAGTACTTAATTTATTAGCTGTTACATTTAAATTAATAATCTTAAATTCTGGATCTTTAATTCTAGAATTAGCTTCAATTATCTCTTCTGTACTCTCACTAGTATCAACAACTCCAGAACTCATAGATGGAAGTTCTTCTTTAGTATATTTCTTAGAATTATTTTTTGAACCATTAGAGTTTCCTTTTTCTCCATTATCAGTTTTAGGATTAGTAGAATCACCTGTGATAGACTTATTCTCTTCAGCATTTATTTGAATATTATCATCACTATTAACAGTGATTTCTCCTAAAGATAATTTTCTCTCTTTATCTTTATAAATATTTTTACCAGCAAAATCAATAATTACATTATCACCAAGTTCAATAGTAACATCATCACCAACACTTTGATATGCTACTCCTTGATTTTCAATTCTAATAAGATTACCTTCTAAATAAGTAATTTCTAAATAAGTATTATCAAAAGTCTTCTCAACATCACCTATTTTTAATTTTAGCTTAGAGCCAACAATCATAAATTTTTCATCAGTAATTTTAAGTAAAAAGTTACTAAAATCAAGTTTCTTATCTAAATAATTAATACGATAATTATTACCTTCTTTTACAAAAATAGTACCAGAAAAAACATTATAATATTTATAATTTTCTTTATTTATGTCATTTAAATTAAGCACAACACTTTTTGCAAAAGTAGATATTGATCCATCACTATAATGAATAAATGTCTCAGCAGGAATAATAGTAGTTTGATTATTCTTATTTTCAATAATTACCTCATTATCTACTTCTTTATACTTAGTTTCTTCGTCAAAAAATATTTTTTCAGTTGTAGCTTTACTATTTTTAGCAATAATATGCCCTTCAGCTTGAAATTCAGTATATTTTGAATTATAAGACATAATACCATATCCAAATAGTAGCGCTATTACCAATACAATTGGAACAATAATTAAAAAAGACTTCTTAAGCATATCTATACACTCCCATACTATATTAATTTTACTACAAACAGAAAAAAAAGTACATAAAAAAGGCATTATTAAATGCCTTTATTTAAATTTCTCTTAAGCAATAAGATTCCAGATATAATTCCCATAATTATTAAGCCAACAATACCTAAAACACTAACCAATATAGTCCTATTTCTTTCTTGCTTACCAATATAATAATTATATAAAACAACATTGTTATCAATAGTGTTAGAAAGAGAATTACTACTAATTTGATTAACTATATCACTAGTACCACTAGCATTAATATTATCAACCTTAAATACCTCATATTTTTTAGTTGTAGGATTATAAATATTAATATAATTATCATCAATTACTTGCGTATTACTATTAACAGCATCAGAGCCTAATACCTTCTCAACACTCTTCTCTTTTAACTTACTCATAAGATTTAGAGTATCTTGATACTGACGATGATTGCTATTAACAATTGCTGTATTATTGAAATAACTATTAAAGTAAGACATAACCGTAGAACCTGTATTCTTTAAATCTTGCTTTAGAATATCACCATTATGATAATTAAATATTACATAATCTCCATTAATATAATTTACAGCAATAATATCACTATCACCATACATATCAGTAGCAATTGATTTAATATTTTTATTAATAAAACTCTTAGGTAAACTAATATCATCTTTTAAACTATAAAGTTTATTATCATCACCTAGATATATTAGATAACTCTTTCCATTATCTTTACTAACTAAAGCGCTATCTTTAATATTTTCAAGAGAAGAATCAATCGCATCTATTTCTCCACTACTAACAAAAATCTGTTTAGATATAAAATTACCATCTACTAGTGAATAATTATAATATGTATCAATAATACTATCACCATAAGTAAAACTATATAAAGGGACATTATCAACTAAAGATAAATTATCAAAATCATTCTCAATTAATTGCTTCTTATCAAGATTATAAATATTATGATTTTCTAATAATATTTTATCATTATAAATATTGATAGGTTTCTTACTATTATTAGTATTTTCAGTATTATTAACCAGTTTAACAACACGATAATTGATTGTATTATTACTAACTTTAGTAAGAGAAACTTTCTCATTACTAATGATTTTATCTCCATCTATATGATAATAATTATTATCAATAATAGAAGAAGTCTTTCTTAAATCATCAGCTTTATATTTTAAAGTTTTAGTATTAATTCCATCACTTAAAACAATTTCAAAATCTGTATTAAAATCATAATAGAACGAATAAGATAATTGCTCAAGATTATAAGTAGTATCATTAATCCTAAATTTAATACCATCCATTACTTTATCAAATTCAACATTAATCTTATTAACATCACTTGCATAAACATTTACTGTCGGTAAACTTGGTATAGAACTAGTCTGTTTACCAATTGATCCAGTAATATTACCAAGGAAAACTGACTCCTCTGGCAATTCAAAATGCTGATAACCAAAACCATTCCAATCATATTTCAAGAATGGGAATTCACCGCTGTCCAACATAGAATAATCAAAAGCTGTTGAGAAGAAAGGTTTATAAGTATCTTGCGACTTTAAAGAATTATATGTGATTTTAGTAACATTAGTAGGATAATTATAACTACTAATAGAACTTCCATTATATGTTGAATTCTCATATACTTTAAGGGCTCGTAATGCTGCCGTATTGGCCGTTGGTGTAAATGTATCAGCATCTTTCGTAGACTCACCTATAAAGAATCTTGATTTATCAGATACACTAGCAACCACATCTGCAATAACCATATTATTATAGAAATGTCCATCAAATGGCAATTTATTACTATTAGGTGCAATACTACTAGCATGAATTCCAGCTGAAGTAATAGAACTATTAGCAATTAAATTATCATAAATAATAATTTTATTTAATGCTGAAGTAGTATTTATATTATCTAAATAACCAATAATACCTCCAGCAAAATCATTAGTAGCTCTAACAGTAGCATTAGTAATATTGTAGTACATTGTAGGATTAGTACTAGAATGATATCCAGCTAAACCACCAACATATTTTCTACCAGTTACTGTCGTATTATAGACATAATTTCTTTGTAAAGTAGCATTAGAAAGTTGTCCTACTATACCACCTGTATTATTACCCAAATTTTCTATTTTAGAATTCCTAATTCCACAATATGCATGACTATAACTAGATGCAACACCTGTTATTCCACCTACTCTATTAGATACATCGCCACTTCTAGTTCCATATACTTCAACATTATCGACATATGTATAAGTCAATTGATTAGAATTACCAAATGCTCCACCAATAGCATCACCACTACCAGTAACTTTAGAATCACTAATAATTTGTCCACTTATATATGATGTATTAGCATTACCAGAAATACCTCCAACATTAGAGACTCCCTTTACATCAACATTTTTTACTGTAGTATATGTAGCTGAACCATTTCCAAATACACCACCAATATAGTTACCAGTTCCAGTTACTATACAATCATCAACATTAAAATTAAACATTGTTGGATATGTTGTACCATCCTTAGACCCAACTAAGCCTCCAACATAACTTCTTCCCTTTACTTCAAGATCAACACCATCAACATGAGCAATATCAAAATATCTACTTAAACCAATAAAACCACCAACATAATCACTTGTATTGCTACCAATTACCTTAACATGTTCAAGTTTTATTCTTTTAATATCCGGTGATTGATTAAATGACACAATACCAGTACGACTAGCATTAGAAGCTATATCAATATTAGTAAAATTAATATCCGACATCGTTCCATTTAAGAATCTAATAATACCCGAATAAAGAGTTGAAGATTTACTATCAATAGTAATATGATCAAAATTAACATTGCTAATATTAGAAGCAACAGTATCAATCAAACCAACATGTCCAGAAGTAGCAGTAATATTAATATTTTTTAATGTATGCCCATCATCTGTACCTTCTAATCTATTAAAACTAACTCTTGTTTTTACATTAGTCTTTCCAGCAAAATCAATATCATTAACTAAACGATAATTTTCATAAACATCAGTATCTATCTTTTGCCAATCTTCAAACGTACCTATATCTTTATAAAAAGTCAATTCAATTTTAGCTGATGGATTAATAGAAACATCCTTTTTACCATCATTATAAGTAATATTATCAATTAAATAACTATCATAATAACGCTCAGGAGTTCCATAAACTTCATAAATAGTTTCTCCATCACTCGTTACATTTTTATTAACTCTTCGTATATTAAATCCATCAATGTTTAAACCTTTAACCGTATAATTATCTGGATTTTGAATATAAATTTGAATAGTAGCATCACTAAATGACTTATCTATAATAATATCTTTTACTTTAAAATCTTTAGCATAAAATTCAATATCTTTTTGATTTGGTAATAACTTATTACTAGACAAATATTTTAATTTAGGCATTATATTCCTATTTTGACTATTAGACAATTTACTCAAATCAAATTGATTACCAAATTTAATTAAAGAATCATATGTAGAAGCAGATTTTAACTCTTCACTAGTTAAGAAAATGTCACCATTTGCCGAATTAATATTAAGACCATTAATCAATTGCTCATCCCATGCATAGTTTGAATTAACAGCAATTCTATTTCCAACAGTCCTATTCATATTAATAGCATTTTTCGAAGTATATACGCCACCAAGAACTAGAGTATTATAAATATTGTCATTAGTAGAATATCCAACTACTCCTCCAACAGAATCTTGTTGTGTATATACATAAACATTAGAAATAACACGTTCAACATATCCAGAATTATATCCAACTACTCCTCCAACTTCTTGTTGATTTGTATTAATAGTTCCTTGTACATAACTATCTCTAATAAATCCAGAATCATGTCTACCAACAAAACCACCTATACCATAAGTAGAAGCTCCATATTTTATTTCCATATTTAAATCTTGAACATAACAATTTTCAACAATTGTATCTGCTGTTCTTCCAATAAATCCACCATATCTACCATAGAATTTTACATTATTTTTATCCTTTTGATATATATGTACATTAGTTGCAGAAGAATTAGATATAAGCGTACTAGATGCCTCTCCAACAAGAGCACCTATATAAGTATCACTATCAGTAATATTTATATTTTTCAAATGAACATTATCAATAGTTGCATTACCAGACGCATATGCAATAAATCCACCTCTATAGCTTGGTCCATCTTTTGTATAATTTTCAACATATAAATTTTTAATAGTACCGCCAGACAAATTATTAATAAATGCTTTATTAGTTAATCTAACATTTTTAATAGTATGACCATTACCATCAAACTTTCCAGTAAACTTATCTATGTTATCAGAAAGATTACTAAAATCTAAATCAGTTTGTAACTTAAAGTTTTGTGTTGAATTACTATTAATAGTTCTAAAATCAGTAATACTATTAATATTTCTATACATTTCAACTGGAATAATACGATCTTTACTATTTTTATATTCTCTCTTATAAGATTTACCTGTTGATTCAACATAATATATATTATGTAAACTATAATTTGTAACAAAAGAATCAGGATCATGGAATCTAACTTTAACTTTAGATTTACCATTTTCATTTACTTGATCCAACACATCTACTTGAATTCCATTATAAAAATCTAAATCATCTATTGTACTATATCCAATATTATCAAATATCAAAGTAGCTTCAACAGTCTCATCATCTTTTTCCACTCTATTTTCAATAGTTAAATAATCAATCTCTCCATCATCTTCTTTTGGAAGTTCAATATATTCTTGATTTGGCATAACATCTGGCCAAATAATATGTGGATAATATCCATACTTAACATAATTTTCAACATCAAAAGCATTATCTGCATTTAAAATATTTTGAAACTCTTCTTGTCTTAGAGTATTAGGAGCAATTTTATTAGAATAACTACCAGAATAAATATCTTTAGTAGCATAATAAAGATTAACAGCATTAACACCACCAGAGAAAAAGTTAACATCTCGAGCCGTATTTCTATAAGTACCACTAGAATTAGTATAAGCATTCCTAATAATAGTTCTACTAATAGATCCTGCAATATTACCAACTTCATTCTGGTATGATTCATTAGTAGATGACTCTGCTATATTAACATCAACTAAAGAATATATATTTGAAATATATGAATTAGCAGCAGTATAATAAGTAAGTGCTCCAACATATTTACTACCAAAAGATGGATTGTTATAAGTAGCATCAATTGCTTTTCCATATAAATAACCATTAGTAATAGTTCCATAATTCTCTAAGCAAACTAAAGAACCATATCTAACTACATCAAGAGAATCCTTACTATTAACAACAAAGTTTTTAATATTACCATAATTATATCTAATCATTAAAGTAACTAAAGTATTTCCCAAATGATTACTTTGTTCAAGAGTTGCCATAATATTTTCAATAGTACCATAATTATAATATGCTATCCCCTCAAAATAATCTCTAGCTGGATATTCAAAATAAACATGTAAATCAATGTTCTTTAAAACAGCATTACTACCAAGTTTATAGAACAAATATTCAGAAGTTTTACCACTAGTAATATATGTATCACGAATAATTTTATGACCTTGAAAATCAATAATTCCATTAAACTCTGTACCAATACTTCTATTAGTATTAGAAAAATCCAAATCATCTGAAACTAAATAAAAACCAGAAGTATGAATTTGAAAAAACTCATCTACATTATGAATAGTTCTAATCTCATCATCAGAAGTAAACTCAAGAGTATCAATATCATAAAATCTCTTTTCAACATTTACCCCTACTACTTTTTTTCTAATACTTAGTTTAATCTTATATTCACTAGATGGCTCAATTTCATGTTTTGACATAGCATCAATAACTTGATAAGAATCATTAAAATCAAACTCAACTGTATCAATTAATTTATTATTTTTATAATATCTTAAAAAATAATGAAAATCATCTTCTTCAATTTCATGTTTCTTATCAGTTAAACTAGTAAAGAAAGATCCCATATAATTTGCTTTCGCTTTATAAGGAACATAACTAGTAGCACTACTACCTTCTTCAATCTGTAAATCCTTAATAACTATAGATGTTGTTTCATTTTCACCATCAACTTCTATAATATGAAAACTAATATATGGACTAGAAGCATTAACAACTACCGTCCTACTGTATGAAATATAATCATCTGCTTTAATATTCTTAATTTGATCACTAGCAGAATAACTATTATTACTACCTCTTGGAGTTAAATAAACTGGTTTAGTAAACTTCTTATCTTTATACTTAATCTTAAAACTTACAGTAACAGTCTTACCAGCATATTCTGGTAAATAATAAGAATAAGTTCTATAACCATTTTTAGCTGATAGAGTAACTGTATTTTCAGTCTTATTAATCTTTCTACTACTTGGCTCTCTATTACCTCCAGTTTTCCACCTTCTAGTATTATCAATATCAAATATATTCTTACTAGTAATTTGTTTTAATAAAGTATCAACTTCAACATTACCACTTAATCCTTCTTCAGTAACTATATCTTCTTCTAATAAAACTTTATTACTAACAAACGAATCATTAGAATAACCAGTATTGTATTCCTCTGCTATAAACTTAAAATTATATTTTGTATCTTTATCAAGTTTCTCTAAAGAAATATTTTCATAATCAGTATTAATATTCAATTCCTTATATAAAACAAGTACTCCAATACTATTTCTTACTTCAAGTAAAACTCTATTAGACTGAATAGCTTTATCAAAATCTTCAATTCTAGCATCAAAATTTATAACACTAGAAGTAACAAATCTATTAATAATATGAACATCAGAATCATACTTTATCGTCTTAATATTATTAACATTAGAATTAGTAGTAATATCAAAATTCTTACTACCTAATTCTACATTAGAAGATAATTCAAAATAATAAGTATGATTAGATAATAAACCTAATATCTCGAAAGGTAATGCTTCTCCTGCTTTTATTCTTTCTAAATCATTACCAGTTAAAAGAATAGTCTTTACATTTTTATTATCATCAGAGTCTTTAACAACAATTTTAATAGAAGATAATAATTGTTTTAAAACAGTATTAGTATCATCTGAAATAGACACATTAAAACTAATCTTATCAACATCAGATTCAATATTATCAAAATTTAATTTTACATAACCTAAAGTAGTTATAGGCTCTGTTGTAAATTTTCCTTCAACAATTGTTTTGCCTTTAATAATTCCATTTCCGTCTTCTAAATCATAATCACCAATTAAAGAAACAGAATAAACTTCATTAGGTGATAAATTATCTAAAGTAAAAGTTAAATCACTAACTTTTCCCTCTTTAATAATGTTTTTATCATTGTCATAAACAACATACTTCATATTAGCAATATTAACATTATCTCTATTAGTTAAATCAAATGATAAAGTAGCCTTATCAATACCTCTACTCTTAACAGACAAATAACCACTAGGTGCTTGCTTTATAGTTTTAAAACTATAATTAACAGCATTCTTCTTCAATAAATTACCAGCTACATCGTAAAATTCAACATCTACATTATATCTAGTATTACTAGAAAGAGATTTAGCTGTAGAATAATTTTGACTTTCTAGTTTTAATAACTTAGTAATATATCCAGATGATAGCTGATAACTATTATTACCAATCTTTAATATAACTTTCTTAATACCTTTTAAAACTTCATCACTACTCTTATTATTTAATTTAATTCCCTGAAATACTGCATAATTAGAATAAGGAACAATCTTATCTATACTAAAATTAACATTTTCTAGACCAGATATATCTTTAGTAGAAATCTTAAATCTAGTAAATTCACTTTTTACTTCTTGTCCTTTTTCATTTTTATAATGATATACCCCTACTACATCATAATCAGTATCTGGATATAATCCCTTAACTTCAATTGTATCTGAAACTACAAAAGTTTTTCTAACAACCAAATTCTTTCCTTTATAGAACTCAAAAGTAGGATATTTAACTATTCTACCAGTAGGATCACTAATCTCCAATTTACCACTAACAGAATAAATTCTAGCACTTTGACTTCCAAAAGTAACAGTAGGTTTAACATATTCGACACCATCTACAGTAGCCGGTTTATTTATATTATCTTCTTCTTCCTCTTCTTCTTGAACAGCAACAGGAGGAACTTCAGTACCTGCATTTTCCTCATCTTTTATAAATAAGCCCAATCTCTCAAGAAAATCTAAATAAGCAAGTTCTTTTCCATCAAAAAAGATAAAAGAACTATTATCCAATCCTTTTATTTCTTTATAGAAATACTTACCACCACTCATATAATAATATCTTAAATTTTCTTCAGAAAAAGTAATAAAAGAATTAATTGGTATAACATATTTCTTACTAGTATTTGTCTTAATAGACATTTCACTTAAATTAACATATACCCCATTATTTAATTCAACAAAATTATAAGTAAGATTATCTGCTCTCTCATAATCATTTTCATTAAATAATTTATTATCACTAATTAAAGTATTAGAATATGAATTCGTCTTTCTATACTTACTATCAATAAGTGAAAATTCATCAGATAATATTAATAATGTTTTACTATCTTTTGAAACAATAGGATAATTTAAATTAACATTAGTTTTCTTTTTATCACCAATAAAATATTTACCTCTACCTTTATATAAAGCATCATAATATTTTACTTTAGAATAATCAATTTTATCTCTTTCACTTTCTCCATTTATCAAGTTCTTTGTTATATTATCAGAAGTAAAAACATATCCATCCATATCAAATGTACGAATATTTTTGTAACTATTAAAATAAATAGATCCAACTATAACTAATAAAATTATAATTAATAAAACTACCTTTTTCATTAAATCACTTCAACTTCTTTAAATAATCAAAATTCTTCATCAATAATTTTTCCTTATTATTTATAATAATTAAATCAGAGCTAACATTAAGTTTAAACTCATCATTAGTAACAAAAACATCTCCTGTAACATTTTCATAATTATTCATCTTACCAGAAGCATAATCATAAATAAATAATTCATTAGTATCATATACATAATTTACAAAACTAAATGGAGTTATTTTAACACTCATTCCATTAAAATTAACTACACAATTATTAATAAAAATATAATAATCACTTCCATCAAATAAGAATCCTTTATTTGCTTTATAATTTAAATTCTTATTAGTTAAATAATAATCATCATATTTTTCACTTAACACAGTAAAATATGGCACCTTCTTTTGTACACCATTTGAATAAGAAACAAAACTATAATTAACAGGAATTATTATTTTTTTAGCCTTACTATAATAAATAGGTTCCCCATATAATTTAGTCTTCTTATTATTAATTTTTAGATTTGAAATATTGCCATCATGATTTATAGTAAGATTACCATTTATATCAAATCTCTCTCTTCCAAAATAAATATATAGATTTTCTTTCTTCTCTACATATGTATTTAATTCTTTTCTAGCTAACATGACATTAACAATAACTATAATAATAACAAATAATAAAACAAGTCCTACAACAATTGATGCTATCAACTTCTTCTTATTCTTCATAATTACACATCCTTAAACCTTACTACAATTTTATCAAAAAAGCTAAAAATAAACAATAAAATAAAAAGTATTTTAATATAAAATACTTCTACTTTGTAATAACCTCACAACTAGTAACTCTAGAATAACTATTAATTATATTATTACAATATTTAATTAAATCATTATAAGAATAAGTCTTTTTAAGAATAACTTCATAACTATCATCATCTTCGTGATATTCATACGCCTCAGCAAAATCACCTAGTATTGATAAAGCCTTATTTTGAGTAGTTTTACTATTAAACTTAATAAGTGCATGATCAGCTAAATAATAAATACCATTATCTAAAACATAATCATCACTAACTGTCTCTTCTGAATTAGTACCCTTTTCATATTCATCAAATATTTTAGCATCAATTACACTTATATCTTCCGGTTCCTGTACTGGAGTTTCTCTATCAGTCTTAATTGCAACAGCAAATACTACTACAACAAATACAATAAGAACTATAAATAAAACTGTAAACAATAATTTATTTTTAATATGATCTTCCATATTCTTCACCTATTATTATAATAACACAAAATATATAATAAAGAAAAATAGAAATCAATTATGATTTCTATTTTACATTAACTAGGAATATATAATGTACCATTACTATCATAAGCCCCTTGTACTGCAACTCCATCTACTATAAATGTAAATGTAGGCCTATTACTAGTATTTCTAAACATGCCAGTAAAAGTAGCAGTATTAGATAAATTCCAGTCATTAATTTTACTAGCCCCATCTGCAGTTAACTTACTAAGGCCATAGAAAGCAGCAGTATAACTTCTACCATTTTCAACATTCCAATTACGTAAACCATTTAATGTAGTTAAATTTGAACAACCATCAAATAAACTATTAAAATTAGTAACTTTAGATACATCCCAATTATCTAAACCATCAGTACTTGTAAGTTTAGACATTTGAGCAAAAGTTTGATTTAGACTAGTAAGACTTTTAGTATCCCAATTAGAAAGTGCTCCAAGACTAGTCACCTGTCTACATTGGAAAAACATTTGTCTCATATCCGTAACATTCGATACATTAAAATTGCTTATTGGTGAAAGATCACTAACTAAAGTAGCTTGAAACATCTGAATCATTTCAGTAGCACTGCTTGTATTCCAATAAGCAAGAGGAGAAATATCACTCAAACTACTACAAGCCTGAAAAATACCAGAAAATCCCCTAACATTTGATACATTCCAAGTGCTTAATGGTGATATATCAGAAAGAGTTCTATTAGATACAAATAATGAATTCATATTAGTAACATTTGATACATCCCAATTATCAAATCCCTTTATTGAAGAAAGAGATGTACAACCATTAAACATTCCAAGCATATTAGTAACACTTGACACATCCCAATATTTTAAAGGTTCAGCATCAACAAGAGAAGAACACCCTTTAAAAGTTTCCCAAAGAGCAGTTACTTCTGAAGTATCCCAACTCTCTAAACCAGAAATATCAACCAAATTACTAAATCCATTAAATAATTGCCCATAACCACCAATAAGTTTAGGATTAATATTATTAGAATTCCAATAAATAGTTCCATTATCATACCACATATAAATCTTCTCAGTTGAAGAAGAATCTTGTACCTCAGTAGTAGTCACCCCATCTGTACTATCACTATATTTAATAGCTCTAATATTAGCAGCACCACCAGCTAAGCTTATCATTTTATTATATAATGTATTTTTAGAATCAAATATCGCAACAGAAACAGGAGTATAATCAGCTCTAATAGTAATATCTTCAGTAATATCATCAAGAACTAATCTTCCTGTATTCATATTATATCCAAGCCATAATTTATTATTGACATAAATCTTAGTAGGTTTCTCTCCTTGCAAATAGAAAGAAACACTACCATGATCTGCAACAGAAGTAGGATAACCATATAAAGAAGCAGGAATAGAACTATCATATGTAATAGTATGTGCCCCAACAGTATCTACAAATTTAAATTTAACATAAGAATTTAATTCATTATTATTTATAGTAGTTAATCCATCTTTATACTTAAAAGTAACAGTAGCACTAATCTCCTCACCAGGATTAATAGAATCTCCCACATTTAATCCATCAAGAACAATTACAATATCATCATTATCATAAAAACTATTATCATAAGTTATCCCATCATAATAAGTAACAGCTGAAGTCATATTTTTAAATTTAATTTGATAAGTAAGAGATGATGACAACTCATCACCAAGTATAGTCTTAGTAGATAATAAAGTTTGATAATAAGTAATAATCTTAGAATTTGTTATATCAGCTCCAACATCAGATTGATATTTTATAGAACTAATGACAACACCAGATTGTTTTAAAGCAAGCGCATTTCCTGAAACAGATAAGTCAACTCCAGAAATTTGTGCATATCCAACACCAAGTAAACAAGTGAAACAGCAAATCAAAATCATAAAAAATAAACATTTATTCTTCACTTAAATCACTTCCTTATTATCTACATAATATCATATAAATTAAAAAAAAACTAACTAATGTTAGTTATTTTTATATGGTGCCGAAACCAGGACTTGAACCCGGAACCTACTGATTACAAGTCAGTTGCTCTACCAATTGAGC
>AUXO013590303.1_pt1 | contig 25472 bp, 18 predicted proteins | sample 768731 | NCBI WGS metagenome assembly AUXO01 (sample SAMN02715735, study PRJNA202380) | gut metagenome | biome: sheep rumen | host: Ovis aries | place: New Zealand: Palmerston North | reverse complement strand
CTCAACTTACAGATTGAAAGTTGTTAGGTTGTGGATTTGTATTTTGACACACCCTCATTAAATACCATATTAACTAATCATCCCATACGGAGTGTATTGACCAAGTAGGTTCACTACTATCATCCGAGTCCTCATTTTTTAAATAAGATGGAAAGATAGCAGGATCATTACTAACTTCTGTTTCCAAAGGAGAGTTAGCTAGGAAATCTGTTTCTATCTCTATTTTTTGTCTCTCGGCAAATGGTTTTTTATATATGTGTTTCATAATCGTATTACTTTATGATGTATTTTTGTTTATTTCTAATAATTACACCTTTTTGGGGTTCTTTGATTAGATGACCGTTCAAATCGTAATATTTGTTTTGGCCATTACTGTCAGTTGTTTGCAAATAATGAATATTGTCAACGTTGTTATCTGAACCATCTAATGACGTAAAGAATGATTTAGCTATAGAATTTTTTGGAATAATGTATGCGCGACCAGGAGTAATATAAGCAGTAGGCTTTTCTGTAGAAACAGAATGCCATGTTTTATTTTCCTGCAAGATATAAGCCCCCATATTCGAGGCATCTTCATTTGAGATTTGACTTAATGTTCCATAAAACTCATAATCTATGATACCAGCATCGTCCATTTCTTCTGGAGTAGCAGTTATGGTTGTATTCATGGTACTTAATCCATCAATGGTTTTGTTTACAGTAATCAAATATGGTTTATTTGCCTTTATCTGATTTGTTTCAACGAATTGTATTGTATTTCCATCTTGTCCACTCATGGTGTATACTTTTATTCCATCAGGTAGTGTTTTCAAATCGTATGGTACACACAATGTAAAGGCATCTGTGGTACTTGCATTGAATAATCTATTGTATCTAACACTATTTGCTTCAAATTGTATGGGAGCGAAAAAGTCTTTTTGGTCTATAATGACCACATTTTCCGTCTTACCATCGATAATGATGTTGTCCCCCCTTATGTTTGAAGAAACAGAAGGAAGGTAGTAAAGTGTATTGGGATTTGCATCACCCTCTTTAAGGTTTGTTATAGTTATACTTTCGTCTAATATGGCGTTAATGAGATTTAAAAACGTATAGTCTCTGTCATATAGATATTTGTATGCTTTCTTCACATCAGCTATCATAGAAGCAGTTTGCTTTCCTTCAAACACTAATTTGTTTGGAACCTCTTTAATGATATCCGAGTGTCCAGACCACACAGACGTATAATTATAACCACGTCCCTCCAGAACATATATGGTTTCCAATCCTTTTATCCGACCGAATAGTTTTGCACTTCCTCCAGATGGAGCAAATCGCGGTTTTGAATAAATGATTTGAATTGTGCTATAATCAAAATTAGAAGCATGACTAAGACCTGCTTCCATCTTTTCCAAACTACTTGGCAGTGTAACGGAATTGAATCGCATATATGGAAATACTAAACCTGAAAGTTTGTTTATAGTTTCTGGAATGACTAAATCAGTTATATGCGTTCCTTTAAGATATAAATCCACACCATTAGAGATTTCGTAAAGTGACTTTCCACAATTATTGCAAATCCACTTTTCAAGATTGGAAATATATAAGTTGACCTTGTTTGCTGTAATAACACCAAAAGCAGACGATCCAATAGAATCTATTGAAGAAGGTAAAACTATCTTGCAAATATTTCTACAACTATAGAAAGTACGTTCACCGATAGTTTTCACACCATCTGCAATCGTTACAGACTTTAGACATGTAGCCCCCCAGAATGTATTCGCCTCTATAGTTTCCACATTGCCAGGAACAATTAAATCTGTTACCAACTCATTATTATGATAGAGATTGTGTGCAAAAATAAGTGGATTGCTTTGTCTTTCTGTGGGTCCCCAGTTACTGCCTTGATATTGTAAGTTTCCATATTTGATTTTACACCATGCTGAAATGTCTTGAATATAAACACCCTGTAATCCATAGCAGTTGCAAAATGCTTCTGTTCCTATATACTCTACTGTTTTCGGAATATCAATGCGCGTTAATGCTCTACAACCATAGAAAGCAAAGTTTCCTATTTTTGTTGTGTTCTGAGGAATATTGATACTTTCCAATTTCTTGCATTCCTGAAAAGCGCGTGGTCCTATCTCCGTAACGCCTATGGGTATATTTGCTGTTTGTAGATTTTCACAATACCAAAATGCGCCTCCAAGATTTACAACAGTATTGGGTAATTCTATTTCCCTCAAACTTGTGCAATGATAGAAAGCACCTTCTTCAATGGTCTCCAAATTAGGAGACTTCCCGAAGTTGATTTCTTCCAACGATGTACACCCACTAAAAGCATGAATACCAATGGTTTTCAAGGAATTGGGAAAAGAAACCGTTCCTATACGATTGCAATTGATAAAATTACCTATTTTGATTTCTGTCACTCCAGCTGGTATTATCAAATCGTTAATTTCCTTGCCTTTCAGATAAATCTTGTGAGCATAGTATGTCGGATTAGATTCTACATTCAAAAAACCATCATATTTACTGTCTCTTGCATTGGTAGGGTCAAAATCAATGGCACACCAGTTTGCAATATCTCCGATGTCAACCTTTGTTAAATTGTTACAGCCAGAAAAAGATCCTTCTGCTATAGACTTTATGCCTTTTCCAAAACTGACAGATTCTAATCCTTTACAACCGCTAAAAACGTTTTGGTCAATGGTTACTAAAGAATTAGGTAAACTAACCGAAGAAAGATTATAGCAATATCCAAATGCCCCTCTGCCGATACTGACTACACCTTCTGGAATGGTTACACTTTTGACATCCATATTACCCATGAATGCACTTTCTGGGATTTCTTTCACATCGCTTGGGACAATGAAATTAGTAATGAGTTCTCCGTTATAATAAACATGGTGATCCATATAACCTCCATAAGAGGGATATGTATTTTGAAAAGGAGACTGCGTGATATAAATCCGCATCCAGTTCTCATAATTAGAAATATTGAGAGTCGGTAATCTTTCAAATGCCCAACTACCTACTGAAACTACAGATGCGGGTAAGTCGAGGCTGAGTAGATTATTGCATCCAGAGAAGGCCCCTTCTCCAATGAATTCTAATGTAGTAGGCAACACCACAGACGATAGTTTATCACACCCTCCACACATAGCTTCAGGAATCTCTTTCAGTTGGTTTGGCAAAATTAACTTTTCCAATGCATTACAATCCATAAAAGCTCCATAATCAATAGATGTTACATTATTAGGAATCGTGATTTCTTTGAGAGAACAGCGTTCAAATGCAAGTGCCCCAATGCTTGTGATGGTATTTGGCAATTCTACACTATTTAGAGAATAACACGCATTAAATGCATGAGGACCAACTGCATTGACAAGATACTTATTGTTGTTGTACTCTACATATTCGGGAACGATAACATCACCACTATAGGCACCACCCACAATAGTTCCATGGTCTGAGATTGTAGTCACTGATACTGTGGATTTGTCGGCATTAATGTTGTAATAAATGCCGTCAACGATAAAATTGTAAGCCCATGCTTGAAGCATGACAGGAAACGTAAACATTAATAGAATTGTTCTTTTCATTTTTGAAATTATTATATGTTAATAAATAGATATATACATTTTTATCAACAAAAGGTATTGACATGAAAATGGCGTGGCCATCCTTATGCACTTAACCTAAGGGGCGAGCCCAGGAAAGGAACCCCTGCCATGTAATAAGAATGCAACCACGCCAATGGACGTGTGCATAGCTTTTACACATGGCTGGGAATACCGACAAAGGCTTTTCCCTTCGCTATTAATCGTACTATTCCAAATAAGTTTCCTGGGCTTCTTCGGTTAAGTGCGAAATAATTAGCTATTGCATCAACGGCTCAGGATTTCTCCCCCAAACCGATTGCAAATATACAAATAATTTTATAAACTTTGTATGAGTTGGTGATTATTTTAGTATTAGCCTCTATTTTTTTATTAGTAGTCCAGAAAATGTGACGGGTTACTTTCCTGTTTCTTTCCATGCCGGAACAAACACTTGGCGCATGAGATAGAAGACCCAAATGGTGATGAACATTTGGAGAAACATGGTTGATATATGAAACCATGGGGATGTCGGGTAGATGTTTGTGGTGGCATAAAAGATGTTACAGACAAAGGGTAATAATTGCCATACGAGGATGGCAATGCCCAAATGCTTGAGTCTTCCGCCGTGTTGTGCTACCAAATGAATGCCGAAGATGATGAGCGAAGCGGTGTATAGGGTGGAGATGATGCCTATTACAATGTGATAGGTGGCTAAAGCAGGGGAACCAAATTCGGGCATGGGGATGATATATCCGAATAGTACACGTATCACATAGAATATAAGTGTAGCCCATAACGAACCTTTTGCCCATTTCATGGAAGTGGGAAAACTCATGATGAGTTGTCCCAGAATCCATACAAATGTAATCCAATAAAGCATGTAAAACATTCCACCCCAAGAAGAACGTAGTATATGTTTCAGTCCGAGGATGGTTACGTCATTGGAATCGACATATAAAATCAAGGGCTTGACGTAAACCAACATGATAGCCACGAGAGCTATGCGGAACCAAATCCTGAACTGTTTGTCTTTTTGGGGTGAAACGATGAAATTGTTCATGAAGTCTTAAAATGTTGCGGGCAGGGTAAGTAATTGATAGAACAAAGTCTTTGCCATTCGCTCTTGTCCTTTGTCGTTAGGATGAAGTTGGTCGATGTCGGGTTTGGCAAAGTATTGCAGGTGTTCTTCTAACAAGGGATACAATCCGCATGTCGCATTCCAGTCGATAACGGGAACTGCCCATAGATTGCCAGCCTCTTTCAAGCTCTGCACGTAGGCATCAACATATTCACCACATTTGTTTTGATAGGCTTCCGTCGGTTGTACGTTCTTGTCGTTAGGACCGAAATAACCGCGGTGAATAGGTGTGAGCAATACAATTTGTTTGGTGGGATAGAGTTTCTTCACGTGGTGAAGAGCCTTGTTGATACGTCCGCGATAGGTGGAGTCGGTAATGATAGGAGTGCGCATCTTGCGTGTTTGTAGCGTTTTCATCTGTCCACGTGCGGCATAAACCTGTTCGTTACTTTCCGTGTACCATTCACCCACGGGTACAGAGTTGTTGAAGTCGTTGGTTCCGCAAAAGATGAGAATGGCATCTACATCATATCCATGCTCTTGGTGCAACTTATCCGCTTGGTTGGGAATATCGTTCCATTGCCTTCCGCTTATGCCATAGACAAATGGGGTGATGTCAAGCCAGTCTTGCAAGAATCCCCAATACTTTTTCTTCGACCCACTGTTGCGTGGATCGGTGATAGAATCGCCCAAATAAGCTACTCGCTTTCCCTTCCAAGGATGTGTGAACGTGGTTTGTGGAATGGCTGGTACAGTCAGTATCAAACATGTCAATAAGATAAAGAATCGTTTTGTCATAAGAATGTTCTTTGGTTTATTATTACAAAATTAATGTTTTTCTGCGTAATAATCCTTTAAATAACTACAATATTAATCATTTTTTACCAATCAACCCTTTGTTTTTAGAAAAAATGTCGTAAGTTTGCACCCATGAAAATTTGGTTTTTTGTTTTTACGCTCCTTCCCCTTTTGGGATGTATCTATGTAGGATGGCACATTTGGCGCATCCTTCCTTTAGCAAATATTTATAAGGTTATCATCATCGCTTTGCTCTTGGGATGTTTCTCCATGTTGTTTGTCAACTTCTCCTTTGGGCTCGAACGATTCTCCCTTCCCGTGGCACGTGTCATTTATGCAATTGGTACATCGTCTATCTTTGTCTTGCTCTATCTTTTCATGCTGTTCTTGGTGTTGGATTTAGGGCATCTGCTCCATCTCGTACCTACCTCATTCCTGCGAAATAGTGCGGTGGGCAGTTGGTCGGTGTTGGCAATCATGTTGACGTTTTTCATCTATGGCAACCTACATTATTATAATAAGGTGCGACAACCATTACAACTCACCACTACGAAACCATTGCCCAAGCCTGTGAAGATGGTGATGATTAGCGACTTGCACTTAGGTTACCATAACACACGGGCAGATTTTGAGAAATGGGTAGGCTTGATCAATGCCGAGAAACCAGACCTCGTCTTGATTGCCGGTGATATTATTGACATTAGTCACAAACCAGTGATGGAGGAAAACATGGCAGAGGTGTTCCGCCAAATACAAGCGCCCATCTATGCTTGCTTAGGCAATCACGATTACTATGCTGGTGAACCCAAATCGGAACAATTTATCCGTGAGAGTGGTATTCACTTGCTGAAGGACAGTTGCATAACCTTACCTCAGGGTATTACTCTCATCGGTCGTGATGACCGTACCAATATGCGACGCACCAGCGTCAAGGCATTGGCAAGCAAAGCCGATTTGTCTAAATATACCATTCTCCTTGACCATCAGCCTTATCGTTTAGAAGAGGCTCAACAATGCAATATCGACTTCCAATTCAGCGGTCATACTCATTATGGACAGGTTTGGCCCATCAGTTGGATAGAAGATAGGTTGTATGAAGATGCCTTTGGACCGTTGCAAAAGGGTAACACTCATTATTACGTGAGCAGTGGAATCGGTATTTGGGGTGGTAAGTTCCGTATAGGTACACATTCTGAATACGTCGTGGCAACGGTTGGAAATGAAGAATGAAGAATGAAGAATGAAGAATCAGCTGACGCCATTAAATGAAGAATTAGCTGATGCCATTAAATGAAGAATGAAGAATCAGTTGACGCCATTTGGCTTTGATCAACCGATTCTTCATTCTTCATTCTACATTCTTCATTTATTTAAAGTATCTCTTCAAGAGTCCTGCGAAGCCAGCACCGTGGCGAGCCTCATCCTTTGCCATTTCGTGTACCGTGTCGTGAATAGCGTCAAAGCCGGCAGCTTTTGCTTCTTTGGCAATGCGGAACTTGTCTTCACATGCACCAGCCTCGGCAGCTGCACGCTTCTCAAGGTTGGTCTTGGTGTCCCAAACACATTCGCCCAACAGTTCGGCGAAACGACTGGCATGATCTGCTTCTTCAAAAGCATAACGCTTGAATGCCTCTGCAATTTCTGGGTAACCCTCACGATCGGCTTGGCGAGCCATTGCAAGATACATACCCACCTCACCACACTCACCATTGAAATGGTTGCGCAGGTCGTTAATCATTTCTTCGGGTACACCAGGCAACTTACCGTCACCAATCTTATGAACCGTAGCGTATGTTGTTTCGCCTTCATCCTTCAATTCAGAGAACTTAGATGCGGGAGCCTTACAGATAGGGCATTTCTCGGGTGCCTCTGTTCCTTCATAAATGTAGCCACAAACGGCGCAAATAAATTTTTTCTTCATAATGTTTTGTTGTTTAAATAGTTAATAAATCTTGTTCTGCTTGTTCTTTTGCAAAGATAGTGTAATTCCTTTAAAGTGCAAAGTTTTTTACATTTTTTTATGTATTTTAAAGTGAAAGGGCAAATCTCTCACCCTTTCACTTCTTACCTCTCATCTCTCACTTCTCAGTTCGCAGTCACCAACTTCACTACCTGTGTCTTATATCCTTCTCCCGATACTCGGAGATTTACCTTGCCAGCGTTCTTGCCAGCACGAAGGATTACGAGCGCAGAGCCATTGAAAAGGCGACGATGATTGCCAATATGCAATTCTTCGCTTGTGATGTCACCATTATCTACTGCTACGATGCGAGCATCACCTTCCACTTCAAACGTCAGTTGTTGGTTGGCTCCCCACACTCGTCTGCCTTTCTTGTCAACGGCATAGATACGTACATGTTGCAAATCTGTTCCATCTGCTTTCCATGTTTGTGGGTCAGCAATAGTAACAAGTTTGGTTGCTTCGCCCGTGGTCTCTATTTGATGTCGAGCCACGGCTTTTCCATTCTTATATCCAATGGCTTCCAACTTTCCTGCCACGTAGTCAATACTATCTATGCGAATCTTATTGCGATTCTTGGGATTGGTAGAGTTTTCCCGTTCTGCCACACGTTTGCCGTTGAGCAAGATTTCTACACGGTCGCAATTGGTGTAAACATTGATCGAAGCCTTCGTGCCAGGTTTACGGTTCCAGTTCTCACTCATGTGCGCCGTTCCCACTTGCACGTCGTTCCAAATCACGTCTGAGTTGTCATCATCTATCACGCCGATATGAACGGTAGGTTCTTCGCTAAACATTGATTTTAGCAAGTAGGCAATGGGCTTAGGTTGCAGTGACAAATCGAATGAACCTTGTGCCCATCCTTTTGCTGGCCAGCCCTGCGACTCTCCAAGATAATCAATCTGTCCCCAATAGGCAAGGCCGATAACCTTATCCAAATCCATTTCAAAGAAGTTGGGACCCATGTTGTTGGTATTGGCTTCGCTCTGGTAGAACACCATCCACGGGTTATTGCGTCTGTCACCAGGGAAATACATATACCTATAATTATATGCGGCAATGTCGGTTTCAAATACCAATGGGGCAGGGATGGAGTCGGTGGTCAGACTTCTGCCGCGTGGGTGCATGGCAACCGTTATCTTACGTGTGGGGTCGTAGCGCTTCAATACGGGCTTCATCATGCGGTACGGTGTCACTCCCCAATCGCCGAAGGGCAGGTTGGCGTATGTCTGTAATTCGTTTCCTAAACTCCAGAACACCACGCAGGGGTGATTCCTGTCGCGTTTAATCCATTCGGGTAGGTCGTATGGCCACAGTTCCATCCACGGTTTGCGTCCGCCGGCAAACTGGTCAAGCCATTTGTCGTATAACTCGTCCACCACGAGGAATCCCATCTCATCGCAGAGGTCGAGAAACGACTTGCTGTAAGGGTTGTGTGAGGTGCGGATATGGTTAAAACCAAACTCCTTGAACATCTTCAGGCGTTTCTCGATGGCTCTTGGATAGGCTGCTGCTCCCAATGCACCATTGGTGTGGTGGTTGGCATTACCCTTGAGCAACACCTTTTTACCATTGAGCTTGAGTCCAAACTCTGGAGAAATCTCCACGGTACGAATACCGAAACGTTCACAAGCCTCATCCTTCACGTTTCCGTTTTCGTCAGCCAGAGTCACCACAGCCGTATAAAGGTTAGGATTCTCACAGCTCCACAGTTGTGGGTTGGCAACGTCAATCGTTTCCAATGCGATTTCATTGGTGCGCATCTTTCTGTTGAAAGGTTGTTTCGAGGTCTTCTCGTATATGGTAGTTCCCGTTGGGTCGAGAATCTTGGTTGTTATCTGAACGTTATTGGCTTTCGTATAATTAGCCACTTCCACCTGGATATTTACCTGGCGGTTATCCTTGGTTGTGATAAAGAGCGGATGACGAGCTAAATAAAGGTCATTGGGCGTAACGATGATTCTCACGTCACGAAACAGACCGCCACCCGTGTACCATCTTGAGTTTAATGGTGCCGAAGTATTAGCTTTCACGGCAATGATGTTTTCCTTGCCGTACTGCAATTTCTTAGACAGGTCAATCTCAAATCCCAGATAGCCATAGTCGGTACCGCCCACGCGCTCACCGTTCAGGTAAACATCGCCCACGTACATGATTCCCTCAAAATCTAAGAGAATGCGCTTGCCTTTGAGACTTTCGTCAGGAGTGAAAGCCTTCACGTAGCAGCCAGCTCCCATCTCTTTGAAAGCACGGGCAGAAAGCCTACTCTTAAAGTTGGATGCACCGTCGCTGTTGTCGGCATTCTCGTCGGCACTGGGAGCCACCCAAGGCTGCTCAACTTGAAAGTCGTGAGGCACATCAACTGTTCTCCAACTGTCATTGGTAGCCGGGACAGCTTTCATTTGAGTGAGGTCCACGTCTCCTAAATGAAACTTCCATCCAAAGTTAAAGTTAATCACTTCTCGCACTTGTGCTGATGCCATCAAGCAACTCATAGCCATGAGGCATACGGTTAATAGTCTTTTCATATTTTATGTTGTTATGATTGGTTTGCGTTATAGTTTTATGATCATGTTTGAGAGAAAGGATTCATTCTCTTTGCAAAGATAATGTTATTTTTCACATTCACCAAATTTGCAGCATGGAAGTTAAGAAAAATGTGAATAACATGGCATTCCTCCGTTTTTTACTAAAACTATCTCATACAGAAAGACTAATCTCTTGCTTCTTGCCTCTTGCCTTTATTTCTTTGAAAGATTGCGACAAATCAAAATCTCCTAAAATTTCAAATGAGACGTTGAAAATGCACAAAACTTGTTGTCTTGAGTGCAAAACTACATGTTTTTGGGGCTAACATATATAGTTATTGTCGTAACTATACATGTTATGACCGTAACTATATGTGTTAGCGAGCTAATTATATATGTTATGAAGGCTAAAAATCAACCTTTTTCCGTATAAAAATACATAATAGTTGTGCATAAAAATACGGTTGATTTTGTAAGTGATTATTAATCAGGTTGTTGTGAAGCGGTCAAAATATTGCCCTTTTTTTGACCGACGGACAAGTTGGTGAAGAATATCGCAGCTACGTATGTCGTTTTTATTACTTTTTATTGACAAAATGAAAGGGAATAACACCTATTTACTGCATGGTACATAAAAAAGTGACATGCGATAACCACATGTCACTCTCGTATTCCTAAAACTTCAAATAATGAAATTCAGTTAATTACTTCAGCACACCAACGGAAAATTTGTAACCAATAGATAACTGGAGGGTGCGGTTCTTGTTCTTGTCCTCATACCACTTTCTGCTCCATCTGCCAGTCCAGGCGGTATTAAAGTTGTCCTTAACCACGTCAACAACACCGTCGTAGTATTTCAACTCAAGGTTCAGACCGAAAGGAAATTCGTAAGAAATGGCTATGGGGATTGCAAAGTCAAACTTGCGAATGTCATTCTTGATGTCGAAATTATCATCAGAATTGCCAAACTTAGCTTTGGTAAGGAATCCAGGTTGGATACCTGTGCTGAGTGCCAAGCCTTGCCATACATAGAATTTTGCCATGATAGGCACGATGACGTATTCTGTCTTCAACTTATAATTCGTATTTGAGACCTCAACACCCTGTTGTTCATACATCAGACCAGCGCTTACTCCGAACCAGTCCTCAAATTTGTATTCAACCTCAGCTCCAGCTGCAATTCCCCATTTGTTGTCTAAAATCTTTCCAGCACCAGAGATGTCTGAAAGATTAGCTCCTACTTTAGGCATTACTGATAATGTACCTTCATCAAGTTGTGCATGTGCGCTTAGAGTAATAAGCATCATGGCTGCAAATGTAAGTAACTTTTTCATATCAAAAACGTTAAATGGTTAAAAAACTTTTTAAAACTGTGCAAAGATAGAGATATTTTTTGTTTCTTTGTATAACTTTACGAAAAATAAACTTTGATATTTGATAAATGTCAGATATGTGGATTTTTTATGACGTATATCATTCAATAAGAAAAACAGGTATGAAACAAAAGACGTTGATGATTTTGACATGTTTGATTCTGCTATCAGGACATGTATATGCACAGAAGTTTCAACAAGAGTATGGTAATGCCCGCAAGGCTTTCGTAGAAACGATAGCCACGCCTAACCATGCGGATAGCCATTACCGATTAGGTGAGGAGGCTACGTTAAAGGTGGTGGCTCGTGAAGGTGGTCAACCCGTTCAAGGTACGGAGTTGCGCTATAAGGTAGGACCTGAAATGTTTTTGCCCAACACATGGAACACCACTCGTTTTGTGGATGGCGTTGCCACCATCAATATGGGTACGATGAAGGTTCCTGGCTTCTTGGCTTGCCAATATGAATATCAATTAGATGGGAAGAAATACACCGACCTCGTGAAATTGGCTTATACGCCTAAACAAATCAAGGCTTATACCACTATGCCTGCGGATTTTGTGCGGTTTTGGCAAAATGTGTTGAAAGAGGCTCGAAAGGTGGCGTTTGAACCTGTGATGTACGAGGTGCCTGATGCCACGAACAAGCAATTGGAAACCAAGCTCATTCGCCTGCGTGTGGGCAAGAATAAATGGATTTATGGTTATCTTACCCGTCCACGTGACGGAAAGAAACATCCTGTGGTATTGGTTCCGCCAGGTGCTGGAAGCAACAAGATTTTCCCATCCGACTATTTCTCTCATCAGGGATTCGTCTATATGAAGATTGAGATACACGGCAATGATCAACGGTTGCCCGATGATGAGTATAATGCCATGCGACAAAAGAAATGCGATGGGTATATGCGCCGTGGAATGGAATCGAAAGACACCTATTATTATAAGGATGTGTATGTGGGATGTGCCCGTGCGGTGGACTATCTGTGTTCTCTGCCAGATTGGGACGGCAAAAATGTTATCGTAACGGGTGGCTCTCAGGGTGGTGCACTCAGCATTATCACTTCGGCGCTCAATGAGAAGGTTACGATGTGCGCTCCCTTTTATCCAGCCCTATGCGACTTGACGGGATTCCTTCATCAGCGGGCAGGTGGCTGGCCTAAGTTCTTTACGTCGTGGTATAAGGATGGGAAGGTAGAAATTCCGCAACAGAAAGCCGTGGAAACCTTGTCGTATTTTGACGTGGTAAACTTTGCCCGTATCCTTCGTGTGCCCACGTTCGTGAGTTGGGGATATAGTGACGATACATGTTCGCCTACATCCGTTTGGGCTATGTATAATGAGATTACCGCTCCCAAGCAGTGTGACATTACACCCACCAGTGGTCATTGGCGTTTCGCCAGTAGTCAGGCGAAATGCCTTGAATGGATGAAGAAACATCTCAAATGATAGGATGCAGATAGAAACTCCTGACGTTATTGATTCTTCTTGTAACTCAGCACTGCCCAACAGCCGATGAGAGAACCAATACACGTCAATGCTGCCACTTGATGAGCAATGCTTTGGAAATTGCCCCCACGTATAAATACGGTACGAATGGCATCAATGAAATAGTGCATGGGATTGACGTAAGTGGTGAGGTAAGCCCATGACGGCATGGAACGAGTAGGAGTGAACAGTCCGCTGAGAAGCAAGATGATGACCACGAAAAACCACATCACGAAGATGGCTTGTTGCATGGTGTCGCTATGATTGGAGACCAAAAGCCCGAAGCTACTGAAAAACAATGCGAGAAGCATGGCAAGCAGGTACACAAGTGATACATTGCCTTGGCAAGTAATACCATAGATAAGCCAAGCAAGCAACAAACATACGGTGATGATAAAAATTGCAATGAGCCAATAAGGGATGAGTTTGGCAAGTATGAATGACCATTTGCTGACGGGGGTGACATTGATTTGCTCTATTGTTCCTGTCTCTTTTTCACCCACGATATTCAGGGCTGGAAGAAATCCACACATCAGCATGATAACGATGGCAAGCAAGGCAGGAATCATAAACACCTTGTAGTTTTGGTGCTTGTTGTATAGGTTTAGCGTAGAAACCTTGCTGCTGATAGATGATAAGTTGGGAGCAGCATTAGCCATGACGATTTGAGAGAGGTACGAACTGCCGATGGCACCTTTCGTTCCATTGACGGCATTGGCTGCGATGAGCACTTGTGGCTGCTTGCCACTTGCAATGTCTTTGCCGTAATGATTGGGAATGACGATGATGATGTCTGCTTGGCTCTTTTCCACTTCTTTCAAAGCCACTTGATAAGAAGGCTTCTGTCCGTTGAAAATGAAATAATGGCTTGCCTCAATGCTATGAACCAATTGTTGGGATAGGGTAGAGCGGTCGTTGTCAACCACATCTACCTTGACATTTTTCACTTCTTGGTTCATCACCCAAGGCAATACGCACATGATGACAATGGGGAATATGAGAATCAGGCGTGGCAAGAACGGATTGCGCTTGATTTGCAGGAACTCTTTTTGAATGAGATATTTCAGTGTCATATTGTATCGATGTTTATTGTTCCAGACGTTTGTTGAATTTGGCGAGGGCAATGGCAAGGAAGAAGATGGTCATACCAGCCAAGACGATTATTTCTTGAGTTACTTCCTCAATGCCTACACCCATAATCATGAGCTTACGCATGGCAGAGATGTAGTAACGAGGTGGAATGACGGCAGATATATATTGCAAGATGAGGGGCATAGACTCGATGGGGAATAACATACCACTGAGCATGACAACCGGCATGAGCAGTACCATTGCCGATAAGAGCAAGGCTACGAGTTGGGTTTGCGCTACGTTGGAGATGAGTATTCCCAGTGAAAGTGCCAAGAGAATGTAAATGAGTGAAACCACCAATATCCATATCAAAGAACCTTGCAAAGGTACGTCGAGAACGTATCTTGCCATGAGCAAGATGATGACAAGAATGCCGAATGCCAATATTAGATAAGGTATGGCTTTGGCAATGATAATCATGATGGGACGAACGGGAGACACCAATAACACCTCCATTGTGCCTCGTTCTTTTTCACGGACAATGGAGATGGAAGTCATCATCGCACAGATGAGCATCAAGAGCATACCCATGATGGCTGGTACGAAATTATACGCAGACTTCATTCTTGGGTTATAGAGCATCTTAGCGTTTATCAAAGAATTTTGTGGGTTGGTGATGACAGATGCAGCATAATTGGTCCATTGTTGTGCCATATTAGGGTCGCTTCCGTCAACTATAAATTGAACACCCCCTCGCTTTGAGGCAAAGTCTTGTTGGAACACGATGGCGAGGTCGGCTTTCTGATTCCTGATTTGCAATTCCGCTTCATGTGAAGTAGGGACGGTACGGATGATGTCAAAATATTCTGAGGTGGCAAGGCGGTCTATGGCTTGTTGGGTGAGGTGATCCATGTATTGGGTAACCACGATGGTACGTACGTTTTTCACGTCGTTGGTGATGGCAAAACCAAACAGGAGCATGAGTACGGTGGGCATTCCGAATAGAATGAGCATGGTACGTCTGTCGCGAAAAATATGTTTCGCTTCTTTAATGACAAAATGAATGAACTGTTTCATACGCTAATCACTTGTGCGGGTTGCCTGTCGTGCTAAATAAGTAAATACATGTTCCATGTCGGGTTGCTTGAACGATTGTTTGAGTTCGTCAGGCGACCCCATTGCCTTGATCTTTCCATCTACCATGATAGAAATACGGTCACAATATTCTGCTTCGTCCATGTAGTGAGTGGTAACGAATATGGTAATGCCCCGTTGAGCGGCTTCATAGATGAGTTCCCAAAACTGTCTGCGAGTAGCAGGGTCAACTCCACCAGTGGGTTCATCAAGGAACACGATGCTTGGCTCGTGAAAGATACTCACTGAGAAAGCCATTTTTTGTTTCCATCCAAGAGGCAGACTCTTTACGAGATCATTACGATGGTCTGTGAATTGCAGCCTTTCCAATAGTTGGTCGGTCTTCTCGGCAATCTCTCGGTCTTTCATTCCATATATTCCAGCAAACAGACGGATGTTTTCTGATACGGTAAGGTCTTCATAAAGAGAAAACTTCTGACTCATATATCCAATGTGTTTCTTGATGTCTTCATGTTGCGTACGGATGTCGAAGCCCGCAACAGTTCCCGTACCGCTCGTTGGTTGGTTAAGACCAGTCAACATGTGCATGGCGGTGGTTTTGCCGGCTCCGTTGGCACCAAGGAATCCGAATATTTCGCCCCATTTTACGGAGAAAGAGATGTCGTCAACTGCATGGAACGAACCGAATGCCTTGACAAGATGCTGTACTTCTATGACATTGAGAGATTGGGAGGCATCTTTTGATGTCTGTTCGTTTGAATCTCTTGTGATGGGAGGAGGATTGAAGATGTCAGCAAAGCGATCGAGTATCACTTCTGGGGTGTCAATGCCACGTATCTGACCATGATCGAGAAAAGCCACACGTTCACAACAGCGGATTTCATTCAAGTATGGAGTAGAGGCAACGATGGTGATACCTCTTTCCTTCAGTGTAGAAAGCATTTCCCAAAACTCCCTTCTGCTTACGGGATCAACACCAGTTGTGGGTTCATCAAGAAACAATACGCTTGGAGAATGAACCAATGCACATGAGAGGGCAAGCTTTTGTTTCATTCCGCCAGATAGTGCACCAGCCTTTCTGTCCTTGAAACGTTCTATCTGCGAATAGATGGTCTTGATGGAATCGTATCCTTCTTGGATAGTTGTGCCAAATACGGTAGCAAAAAACTCGAGATTTTCCTGTACGGTGAGATCTTGGTAAAGAGAGAATTTACCGGGCATATATCCTACTCGCTTACGAATTTCCCTCATTTGCGAAACTACGTCATAACCATCGACGAAAGCAGATCCGGCATTGGGCAGAAGGAGCGTACACAGGATACGAAACATGGATGTCTTCCCCGCACCGTCAGGACCGATAAGACCGAATATCTCTCCTTTGTTTACAGAGAAAGAGACATTGTCGAGTGCCTTTACCTTACCGTAGCTGATGGATATGTTTTTTGCTTCAATTGCGCTCATATTATTGGTGATTTTTAGGTTCTCGGAGTCCTCACTGTTCTCAGAGCTCTCAGAGCTCTCAGAGTTCTCAGAGTTCTCAGAGTTCTCAGAGTTCTCAGAGTTCTCAGAGCTCTCAGAGTTCTCAGAGATTATTCTCCTTGCAATTTTACTTCTCCATACATACCAATCTTGACAAATCCATCATTTTTAATGGCTATCTTGACGGCATAGACCAAGTCTGCTCGCTCATCATCGGTGAGAATGGTCTTGGGAGTAAACTCTGAACGATTGGAAATCCATGTAACGGTACCTTTGTACGTCTTCTTCTGGTTATTGCCATAATCGGCAAAGACGGTTACTTGCTGTCCTAACTTGACCTGTTGTAATTGGGCGGAAGTGACGTAAGTTCTGATAAACATGTTGTCTGTATCTGCCATCTTCAACAATGGCTTTCCCATCGTTACAAATTCTCCACGCTCTACATATTTCTCTAATACCGTTCCCTTCATCTGTGCAATGATATGACATTTACGCAGTTGGTCATAGAGTTGACTAACTTGTACGCTGGTAGTAGCTATTTGTGAGTTGAGTGTATGCACTTGTGTGTTGAGTGACGATATTTGTGCATTGAGTTGCTTCTGAAGAACTTGCACCTGACTTGTCGCATCGTCCAGCATCTTACTTGGTGCGGCACCATCTGCAACCAACTCCTTATAACGTCTTTGCTCTTGTTGGGCTTTTAATAATTGTTGACGTGTAGCTGCTATTTGCTTTTCCATATCAGGTTTCTGACTGGAATAGACAGTTTTTGTGGATTCGAGTTGCTTGATTTTCAACCATAATTGTGTGGTGTCTATCAAGCCAATCTCACTGCCCAAGTCAATTACATCACCTTCATGTACGTTGAAAGTAATCAATGCGCCACTTTGTTCAGCATATACTGTAGTTTCAGTAGCCTCAAATGTACCAGTGGCATCATATTCTTTTTCTTGATGATTACAAGCGGTCAATGTCAGAACCATGCTTGTTATGAACAATATCTTTTTCATATCTTAGTTATTTGTTGTATTCTTGAAGTCGTATATCTTTTTCAACATTTCTATTTCATGCATAGACAATTGCAATTTAGCGGCATTCTCGTTGTTGATTTCTTCCACGAGGTTGTTAACGTCGATGATTCCGTGAGAGAGTTTCGATTCTGCCGCCTTGCGCACGGAAGTTCTCAGTTTGATAATCTCAGAGTCTTCGTTCATAAGTTGGCGGTATCGTTGTATTTCTTCTTCTTGTTGTATTTGTTCCAATCGATTGTTGAAGAGGAACGTTTCGCGTTGTATGTTTATAGCTTCTCTTTGGGCATTGAGCTTTGCCTTGTCATTTTTCCGTGTGTATAAAGCTCCGATGTTCCATGTCAGTCTTGCTCCAATCATTCCGTTGAGTGACCATTTGTGACGCATCATGTCTTCAAACATATTATAACCAGGATATCCATAAAAGCCTGAGGCGAAAAGGGAAAATTTGGGTTTGAGATATGAATCGAGCAACTTTTCTTGTGCCTGTGTCAGTTGTTGCTGCGTGTCAAAAAGCTTTAGTTCTGGTCGATGATTTGTGTATTTGTCTGAAATATTACTTGCAATCGGCTTTGATACTTCTTTAATTTCTATTCCACAAAATGCCCCAAGTATCATGGTCAGCATTCTTTTTTGCGAAAGAAGGGTTGTCATTTGTTGAGCCACATTCAAACGCTCAGCCTTCATGTTGTTGTAATCACTTTCTGCAGCTGTTCCCCTTTTAAACATGGAAGCCAATTTCTTTTCATTGGCAGAAAGGAAATCCTGTAAGTATTGGTTCAACTGGATTTGCTCGTCGAGTAGTAAGATGCCAAAGTACATCTCATTGATTCTTTGGCGAATGGCATACATCGTAACGTCATGTTGAGCAGTCTGCATATTACCTTGTTGGCGAGCCACTTCCTTTTGGTTTTTGATGGTTCCACCATCATAGATGGGTTGAGTGATGTCTATTCCCACTCTGTATTGGTCTTTTTTCAGACCTTTCATGTTCATTCCCATTTGGTTCATCATCGTTTGCATCTGTTCTGGCCAAGATGCTACGTCGCTTTGGTAAGTGGCTTGAGCGGAAGCTGTGATTTGTGGCAACCATCCTTTCTGGATGTTTGCCATCGTCAAATGTGTTGTTTGCTCCATCAATTCATATTGTTTAATCAATGGATAGTTATGCTCTGCGGCACGATAACATTCCTCCAGTGTTTGGGCATGTGCCATCAGAGGTAGGAAAAGGGCAATGAGTATTTTCTTCATAATGTAATTACTTGTTTACGATGCAAAGATAGGGTGAAATAGGGATATATACGTTATCTTTATTGATAAAAGAATGTTCTTTTTGTACAAAATACATTTAAAAGAAACATGTTTTGATAAAAAACCATTATCTTTGCGTAAAAAATAAGCTATTATGGCAGACTTGCAATACATTACCTTATCACATATGAAAAGAGTATTTGACATGTATGATGACATGTCGGCTAACAATTACATTTCCCAAAATATGATTCTTGTTCGCAATCCGCCTCTCTTATGGTTGAAACGACTCCTGTCAAATGAGCCACGTGTGCTGAAAGAGATGAGAATCGTCATTCTCAAAAAAGGATGGACGAAGCCAACACTAAATCTGATGAACTATCTTTTTGAAGAAGGAGAATTGCTCTTTTTGGCATCAAATGCCATTGCACAGATACAAGATTGTTCTGATGATTTAGATGGTATAGGGTTTTCCTTGAGTGACGATTTGTTTAGTCTTGCACTCGGCAATCATGCACCGAAAGCATTTGATGGACATTTACGAGAGTTTCATTTTCATCTGAAACCTCGTGATATGGAATTTTTAGACCAGCTCCATCACCTTATATATAATAATATACGTCAGGATAATCATAGCGCACAGGTAACGCTACATCTTATCAGCACTTTTCTTTGGTATGTTGATTATTTGTATGGACAAAGTGAAGAAAATAACCGTCAAACTCAATCTCGTGAGCAACGATTGTTTTCTGATTTCATGCAATTGGTAAGTAATAATGCGGCTCGTCAACACCAATTGGATTTCTATGCGTCTCAGTTGTGTCTATCCACTCGATATGTGAGTACGCTCATTAAGAAAGTGAGTGGCAAATCTGCAAAGGCATGGATTGATGATGCCATCATTGCTCGTATCAAGATAGAACTGAAGCACTCTGATAAATCTGTGAATCAAATTGCGGACGAAATGGATTTCCCCAATCCTTCTTTTATGTGTAAGTATTTCAAGCGAAATACGGGTGTTACGCCAATGGAATATCGCAAAAAATAACCCATCAAACAGTGTTGATGGGTTTTCCTTCGATAAATGCCTTCACATTGTCTGTTACTATTTGAATCAAACGAATACGTGCCTCACGCGTTGCCCATGCTATGTGGGGTGTGATGTATGCGTTTGTACAATGGAGTAGGGGATTGTCTGCTGCTGGTGGTTCTTGCCCCATTACGTCGGTGCAATAGGCAGCAAGATGACCATTGTTGAGTGCATCAGCCACTGCTTGCTCGTCAATCAATGGACCACGCCCCGTATTGATCAAAATTGTAGATGGCTTAATCTTCTTGATGGAATCTGCATTGATAAGATGACGAGTCTCTGGAGTGAGAGGACAATGCAAGGAAATGATGTCACTTTGTGACAGTAATTCCTCCATGCTTACCTTGGTAATTCCATTTTGTAGTGAGGAGGCTGACTTACTGGTAAAAGCAATCACTTTCATTCCAAAAGCAAAAGCGATGGTTGCCACTCGTTGACCTATGTTTCCCAATCCCACAATGCCTATCGTCTTTCCTGCTATTTCTGTCAACGGTGTATCACTATAGCTGAAGTCGGCACTGTTGCTCCATCTTCTGTTTCTGTTTTGAATAGAATAATGCTCCACTCGGTTTGTTACAGTCAACAGATGGGCAAAGACCATTTGTGCTACACTGTCTGTGCTGTATGCGGGAACATTGGTAACGATAATACCACGCTCATGGGCTGCATCTACATCTATCACGTTATAGCCAGTACCTGTTACACCTATATATTTAAGGTGGGGCAACTGCGCCATTTCTTCTTTCCCGAAGCAAACTTTATTGGTCAAAACGATGTCGGCATCTTTTGCACGAGCGACAGTTTCTTGGGGAGAAGTCCGTTCGTAAACGGTTACTTCTCCCATATTTTCCAATTCTTTCCATGAGAGGTCACCAGGATTGGCGGTGAATCCATCAAGAATTACGATTTTCATGCTCTTTATTAAATGTTAGGTGTGTTCCACGTTTTGGTTCGTGTACATTGTATATTCTTTGTGAGTTTTCCTATCTTTAAGGTGAAATCACCTTCTTCCAATGTCCATTTACCGTCAGCTCCGACGAATGCCATGTCTTTAGCGGGTAATTGGAATGTGACGGTTTTTGTCTCACCTGGTTCAAGGGCAATCTTCGTAAATTGGCGCAGGCGTTTGTTGTCTGGTATGATTGATGCAACCAAGTCGCTGGTGTATAGTAGCACGGGTTCTTTACCAGATATATTTCCCGTATTCTTCACATCTACGGAAACGGTGAGTATGTCATCTGACGTGAATGAGGTTTTGTCAACTTGCAGATTGCTATATTCAAACGTAGTATAACTCATTCCATAACCAAATGGCCATTGCAACGAAACCTTTGCGTCATAGTTGTAGGCACCTGCCATCGTTCCCACTTCCTCACTCACCTTGTAGTCGTAATTGGCAAGTGAGTTGATTTCACGAGGATAGGTGTATGGCATCTTAGCAGAGAAGTTCACTTCTCCAGCCAAGAGGTTTGCCAATGCATCAGCACCGTAATTACCTGGTAAGAAGATGTGTACCACTGCTTTTGTCAATGGTTCGATATCTGCAATGAGGCGTGGACGTCCTTCATTCAGAATTAAGATGATAGGCTTACCTGTCTTGGCTAATTCCTTCACCAAGTTACGTTGGTTTCCTGATAACCATAAGTCGGTCAGGTTTCCTGGTGTCTCGCAATAACTGTTCTCTCCGATACATGCTACGATGACGTCAGCTTGTGCTGCAGCTTGTACGGCTTTTTCTATTTGTGGCTGAAGTTCTTCATAGTAAGCACCGTTTTCTTTATACTTCACACCTTGTTCTAATATGATGTTCTCTTGACCGTATTTGTTGCAGAGTGCTTCATAAATCGTGTTGTATTGCTCTGACAAGTCTTCAGCCTTCGAACCTTGCCATGTGTAACTCCAACCACCATTCAAACATCTCATTTGATTGGCATTGGGACCAGTGAGTAATATTTTCTTCCCTTTTGCTAATGGAAGGATGTTTTCTTCGTTTTTCAATAATACCTGTGACTCTTCTGCTGCATGGAGAGCTTTCAATGCAAACTCCTGACTTCCAAACTTTTCATAGTCTTTTCCGCCTGTATTGGGTTGGTCAAATAATCCCAAACGATATTTCACGCGAAGAATGCGGCGCACGGCATCGTCGATACGACTCATGCTAACCTTTCCTTCATTGACCAATTCCTTCAATAGAATGCAGAAATCTACGCTATATGGGTCCATACTCATGTCGATACCTGCATTGATGGCTATGCGAATGGCATCTTTCTTGTCTTTAGCCACCTTCTCACGAGTATAGAGGTTGTTGATGTCAGCCCAGTCGGTCAGTATCATCCCATCCCAATTGAGATCTTGTTTTAGCCATTTGGTGAGGTATTCATAACTGGCATGAACGGGAACGCCGTTGATACTTGCAGAGTTGACCATGATTGTGAGTGCTCCTGCTTGAATGGCAGCTTTGAATGGCTCAAAATATTTCTCACGTAACATGAGTGGAGACAGGTAGGCTGGCGTGCGGTCTTTCCCCGTAAAGGGTGCACCATAAGCCATGTAGTGCTTCACGCTCGTTGCCACGTTGTATTTTCCCAAATGGTTCGGGTCGTTACCTTGATAACCGAGAATCTCTGCTTCTGCCATACGGGCATTGACAATCGCATCTTCACCGAAACTCTCCCAAATACGTGACCAACGGGGATCACGACCAAGGTCGAGTACGGGATTGTAAACCCAAGGACAATTACCTGCACGACTCTCGTATGCTGTTACTTCTGCCATTTCCTGTGCCAATTTCGTATTGAACGAGGCACCGAGGTTGATGGGTTGAGGAAACAATGTTCCTCCTTGCGTGTATGTAACACCATGATTGTGGTCAAGACCATAGATGTCGGGAATGCCAATGTATTTCATCGACTTCTTCTGAATCAGTCCAATCCATTCCTGCCATTGCGCTACAGTGGCTGCCTTGGTGCCTGGAGCGTTGAGGATAGAGCCTACCTTATGCTTAGAGATGCAAGTGTCGAGCATGGTCTCATTAAGTTTCCATGCCATCTTAGGCTTTCCCTCATAGATATCAAGGTTGTAACTTCCCAATCGAGCAATGATTTGCTTGTCTGATTGTTTGATAAGCTTGTTGATTTCCTTGTCCGACGTTCCGTAGGATTTAAGAACTTGTTTCACCTTGTTGCGGTCAACCTTGGCATTCTCAGCCTCCATCTTTCCCATCACGTCAAGGTTCAGTTCCAACATCTGTCCCACTTTCTCATCGAGGGTCATCTTAGCGAGTGTAGCCTCAATCTTCTGTTCGATGGCCTCATCCCTGGGTATTGCAGGTTTAATCACACTCTGTGCAGACATGGAGATTGCCATGACTGCCAAGCCAATTGTAATGAATGTTCGTCTCATGATTATATTTTTAATTATTAACTTCTGGTAGTTATTACATGACAACATACATATTACATACGTTCCATATTAGATTATGTCATTGCCATTCACCACGCAAAGTTAAATAAATTATCCGAAAAATGAAAGAATGGATAAAGATATTTGCATGTTCTTTCTTTACAAAGAAAAAATTGTGTAATTTTGCAAAATATTATAGGGGTGTTTATTAAAGCTTTAGCTGATATATTTTATGATAGTTCGAAATATGTTTAAGTTAAGAGATGACGAACGACATATATCAATTGTGTTAATTCTTCTTTTCTCAGTTATAAATTTTTTATATATACATCAGTTTTATGGCATCTTTTGGCCTAAATTATCCGGTTATGATCCGTGGGTTCATGGCATAGTTACTGATTGGATTCATGCTTCTTATGTCTATAGTGATATATTTACGCATTCATTATTTTCCTTTTTGTTATTGCCACTTTACGGGCTCAATATGTTATGTATAAAAATTCTCGGATTTAATTGTGCTGATTATATTTTGGGAATAGTTTTGGTATTCAATTCTTTTTTTTCATTTATTTTTCTGAAGAGAATTTTTATCGATATAATTGAATTAACACATAAAGATGCCTTGTTGTTAAGCACTTTGTTTTTTTCATTTGCTTATATCATGTTGATGATTGTAGTTCCAGAACATTTCCCTTTTTCGATGTTTTTGCTGATAATGCTTCTTTATGTTTCTGGAATTAAAATCAAAAATAATCGTCCGTTTTCTAGCTTTGAAATGATTGTCTTATATATTTTAACTGCTGGTATAACAATCACAAATGGAATCAAGGCTTTCTTTTCATATTTATTTGTAAATGGGATTATATCCTTGTCTATAAAGAAGATCGTGTTATTATTTGTTGTTCCCACGATTTTTATTTGTTTGTTGTCTTTATTTCAGAAGCAACTGACAAAAGGAAAAGACCTTGGAATGACTACATTAGCTGTTGCGTATGAAAAAAATGCAAAATCAAAGCCTGCTTATGTGGATATTTCTAAGGTTCAATTGACCTCCAAAGAGTTGGTGGATTTTGAAAGAGTAAGAAAAGAAAGAAAAGAGAAAGAATCTGGTGATTTGATATCGGTGTATAAAAGAAGATACTTCATTGATAGTAGCTATGACAGTTTTTTCAAGGTTTTATTTTGCAATTTCTTAGGAGAATCATTTCAATTCCATAGGAATGGATTTTTAGAAAACAGAATTTTTGGTCTTTATAAGAATCCAATTAATCATATTGTTCAAATCACTTTGTTATTAGCTGCTTTGTTTGGCTTTTATTTGGGTAGAAATGATAAATTCTTGAGATTGTGTTTATCTTTTTTCTTAGTAGATTTTACAATTCATATCGCTTTGGGGTATGCCTTTAAAGAAATTTATATAATGGCTCCTCATTGGACGTTTTTGATTCCAATATGTATAGGTTATTTGTTTAAATATGGAAATAGACTGAATGTTATTAGAAGTATTGTATCTGTAATAACTATTTTCTTAGTGTCTTACAATGGTTTCTTGTTCGTAAGATATTGTTGTACTTGATAGTCATTTATTCTGAAAATTCCCTACAAAAAATTTTTGGAAAAAATCTCAAATGAGAAATGAAATACTTCTAAATAATGTGTTTGTGGGATCAAAATCACTGTTTTTTCTCATAATTATATGAGTTACACCTATAACTATATATGTTAGCTCGCTAATGATATATGTTACAGACGTAACTCATATAGTTAATGAGCTATAATAATATGTTATGAATGCCCGAAAATATTGTTTTTCTGCATAATAATACAATAATTGATTGCATAAACATACAGTTAATTTTATAAAGTGTTAATAATCAGAATTTTATATAATAGCTCAAAAAACTGCATTTTTTGTACTGATAGAGGCGTTGGTGGAAAATATCGCATTTTGGAGAGCTGTTTTTGTCACTTTTTGTTGACAAATGCTTTCGTGATGGTTGTTTGGACAGTCTATAATTATGTATTGAAGGAGCCCCACTTTATTCTTGATTAGCATAAGCTTCACCAACCGGGTAAATCCGCTGAGCCAAAAAATCTACAAATCCCAAATTGCGCTGACCCTTCAGATGGGGGATTTTAGGGGAAATAAAAAATCCGCAGGATACTGATTGACAGTTCTTGCGGATTTACTTTTGTGATCCGTTTGGGGCTCGAACCCAAGACCCCAACATTAAAAGTGTTGTGCTCTACC
>AUXO016834521.1_pt1 | contig 25473 bp, 26 predicted proteins | sample 768731 | NCBI WGS metagenome assembly AUXO01 (sample SAMN02715735, study PRJNA202380) | gut metagenome | biome: sheep rumen | host: Ovis aries | place: New Zealand: Palmerston North | reverse complement strand
AAGGAATAGGAGGCATAGGTCGTAGTCGCAATTGTTGGCTTTACGATCTCCAACCATTGCAGTATATAATCAGAAAACTTAATTTCGGTATCAAGCGGTTTTTCTGCCGGAACATATGTTTTCCGTACCTCCATCAACAGCTTTTCTGCCTTTTTCTTGTTTCCTTTAACCGGGAGCTTGGTTGAGATCCATTTATTTTTCCGTTTTCCAGTTGCGTCTGGGTAAGTTAGAACGATGTAGTATAGTCCGTTCTTTTCTTGCAGATGTCCTGCTACCATTACTTGATTCCTCCTCTTTGTAGAACAATTGGACTTCTGCTGTTGGCAGAAAAAGTATATCGCCGTTCCGTCCTTATGTCTAATGTGCAAAATATAACCTACATTTTTTCGCGAAGAAAGGTATGCTATCTGCATACTTTTCTTCGTTATATTTGAACAAGTGACGCAATCGCTGTATAAATAGCTCTGTCTGCTTTCGCATGCTCACATCGTTAATAATATAGGGGCAAAACTTGAAATAGGAAAATGTGCATGTACAGATTTATCTTCATAAAGAATAATAACTAAAGAACGGGGCGTAAAAATGAAATATGATCTTGTTTCATGCGGCGATAAGGCCTACTTCTATATGGACACGAACGTAATATCTCCGTTGATAGACAATTCAGAAGGTAGCGAAACCTTAGCTATTTGGAAGGACGCGCTTAAGGAGCTTGGCCTAGATCCAGATGACCATGGGCTAAAGCCAGAACACTTGTTTGATCTTGTTAAGGCTGCATTTGAAAAGAAGCTTGAATGTGAGCTTGATGTAGCAGTTGACCGGAAATACATTGCCTCATTTGACGGGAAATCTCCAGTACGGCATGACGACAGTTCTCGAATCTTCGCAGCCAATGGTGTCGTATATCTGGACGAGCTTATGGTATCCATTTTATTCGAATATGTTGCCAATTACTATATTTGGGCAAGGTATGGCGATAAAGTATTCAGCTTTTGCTTTCCATACGCACTAAACACTTTGAATTATTGCTGCCGGCAGGGCTATCTAAGTAGCGACAAAAACAAAGCAGAACTCTTAAAGACTATTAAAGAATACTGTGATGATGTTGCAATCGAATTTATAGCAGATCTTTATTGGTCTCTCCTTGCGTTTGCTTTTTGCCATGAGCTGGCGCACATTTACTTAGGTCATCTAAATGAAATTAGGCCGAAAACCAATGAAGAATTACGCCAGGATGAATTCTCAGCAGACGCTCTTGGCTACGATATTTTTCTGAGCATTATAGATGGCAGTATCAATAGAATAGAATCCCCATTTTTATCTTGCTTTCATGATTATTTGTATGCAGCACCAATGATTCTGTTCCTCTTCTATCAGGATCTCTATTTTATGGAATATTGGCTATTTGGCGAGTCAACAAAAAGCGATGGTCATCCTTCATTTGATGAACGAATAAAGCAATTACTTGACATTAGCGAAGATGAGCAGTACCGATTTGATACAACGGAAGGAAATGTAGTATTAAACAACTACTGGGATATGTCTGATCGATTTCGTTTAGAACTGTTTTATAAGCTCAAAAATGGGAAACTAGGGCATGTAGCGCAGAAAGGAAAGATACCAATGGATAATACGAGCAGCTATAAAGAAGCGATCACGTTTGACAATCAAATGCGTAATGAAATGAGAAAAATGGCAAAAGCACAAGGGCTTGATCCTAACAAAGCGGTCGGGCTTTATGACATTACAGCGAGAGTCGAAAAACATGATGAGAATGCACTCATGCACTTCATTTGGAACAAACGCGATAGTGCGTATAGCACCAAACCGTATAATGTAATCTTTCGTCTGCAAGCTGCATTAATTGCTATTATTGATGAGGGTTTGTCAATTACTGTTCCCGAGAATAGAATTGAGACTATAATGTTTGTGCTTCGGATGTTACTGAAATTGGCGGTAGCCAGCACAGTGAAGATCACGGAAGATCAAGCCAAAGTGTTGATGGTATGCCATATCAACAAAGCCAACATAAGGCCAATTGAAGAAGAAACACTCTTGAAACTGGCGGATGTTCCTCAGGAAACGATAGATGAGCTATGTAATCTTAAATGTATTGAGTTAATCGGCGGTAAAGTCTGGCTAAAAGAAGAGATTTGGCTATAATATACACGTTAATTGATATAATCCACTAGGGGAAGCTACATTTATCGCTTTTGTTCTGCATATAATTGTTCAGACTTGTTATTTGTCTTGTAAACGCTTATAATGGATTAAACAGCAGCTGCTGTTCTTATGCTGCTGTCATTGCAATTCTAGCTGCTGAAAGCCTGAGGGAATCCGTGATTCTCTCAGGCTTCCTCATATACCCGCAAATACGCCAACACATGGGCTTTCGGTATCCGGTATGATCTGCCCACTTTCAGGCATTCGATCTTTCCTTCTCGAATCAGCCGATACCCGGTCTTTGTACTGATACCTAGGGCTCGGCTCAGTTCCTCTACTGTCAAAATATCTGGGTACTCCCGCAATACCGCTCGATAGACTTCTCCAAATCCCATACTCATCGACCTTTCGGAATCAAATCATAGTCGTAGCCCATGCGGTAATTGCAGTACATACACAGCTCCAGCTTTTGTTTGCGTGGACTGCGGCGCAGGTGGTAGTTTCCTGCTGTTCGAAAATTATCAGCGCAGCGCTTGCAGAGGCACATAACAATCACGTGGCGATCCGGATTTATCTCTCCAACGCTGATGGCCAAGGCACGCCAGAGTTCCTGTCGCTGCATTCTTGATAATACGCCTATATATTCTGACAGCCTGTCTTTGCTGACCGTCCTTATCTGCTCCAGGAGAATTGTTGACTCCGATTCCAGCCCTGTCTCAATACCGATGTTTACGTGAGTAGGTAAATTGGCTTTGCTCGCCCGACGGGTTGTGATTGCTGCAATAATGACAGTGGAGCTGTGTTGATTTCCTATATCGTTGGAGATGATGACGGCAGGGCGGCGACCCTCCTGTTCCGCTCCCAGACCTTCTCCGAAATCCGTGTAGTAGATCTCACCTCGAGCATAATTGTGTACATTCATTCTTTTTCCTCCTCAACTTCACATGGCATAAAATCCAGTTTATGTATTAGCCGGGCACAGGCAACAGCAGAAGTAGTTGGATCGTCGTTTGTGCTAGTCCTGACCTATGCCCGGCGTTTCAAATAAAAGTGTACCTATTTGTCCTCGACACCCCGGCACATCTTTGGGAAGTCATCAAGCGGCTGGCGGTTGACCAGCGCCACGGGTAGCCCCTCGGCAGGATCTCTGCCGACTGCCCTCATTGCCTGCGACGGTTTGTTCACGCTCGGACTGTGACTGGACAGGAGTATCTTTGACCCCATAGCCTGTCATGGCCGCACCGGTGACCATCCGATGCTGTCAGCATTCTGTTATCGCTCTCGTTAGTGCATATGATGTGAGCCTGCCCGATCTTGGCGCAGATGCTGTCCTGGCTTATGCTTTCGCAAAAGCTATGGGAATGTACTTGATGAATGATTATTGAGTTTTCAAGGTTCCTCCTATTTGCCGTAAAAATGCAAATAGTGTGAGAGTTTTTCTCCTCTCACACTATAGCCGGCAATAACTACTTAATTATTAGAAGGTGCCAAAATCTTTTTTATTTTTTTGCGTAAATAAAAAATACGAAAGTTAATTGCACTTTCGCTTAAACCGGAGAACCGAGAAATCTCTTTGCTTGTATATCCCTCCATTTTCCATAAAACAATTTGAAGAGTTAGATGTTCCGTCTGCTTCAATAAGTAAAGTAACTGTTCATTATCTATTTCATCGAGAAGCTTATCAACACTATGCGGGTTCTCTTCAGCAGTTGATGCTGTTACAAGCTCAACAGGACTATTTATATCGGCCTGATGTTCATAATACCTTCTATCAGCGTTGAATTGTGCCCAATCATAGGAATGAAGAAGGGCAATTACCTTTTCATCAACACCTGCTTCCCGCATCTGTGCCTCCTCGGCCGATTTCCATTTTAACCATTTTTTCTCTTCTCGGGCTTTATTATATCCCACATTATTTCCTCCAATCTGAATAACGGTTTTAATCAGATTGGAGAGGCGGTGATCTGCAGGAGATCATCGCTATAATGGTAACCTTGCTTCTGCTGTTATTAAAACGCGGTAAATATGCCTTGTATTCTTATAGTATTCCGCCTATAAAGATCCTCCACTAATAATGTGATACGACTCGTAATGTGATAGGAAGATTCGTGATGGAAAAAGAAGGAGCCTGCATCCAACTTCGGTTGAATGCAGGCTCTGGGATTTAAGCGGTTCCAAATAGCAAATGCTGTCGATTGTTATGGTTAAGGGTAGCTATGTATAAAGGAATTCTTAAATAATTAGCAGGTCTTTGTGATAGGGGTGGTAGAGAAAGATACACCATCAACTGTACCGCTGATGACTAGGGAGTATGTTTTGCCTTTAGTAACTGTGCAACTGCCGCCAAGGTTCACAACGGACCACCCACTTCCACTCCAGCTTGCAACAGTACTGCCGCCGGTGGATAGTGTCATGGTAGCAACGATATACTTGTTCGCATCCGTTACAGTCCCATCGCAATAGGCTGTTGTCCCAGAAAAATTTAAAGAACTGCTGACAACGACTTCAGAAATAACGGGATCATCTGCTGGAGTAGTGACATCATTTGCATAGGTAGAAGGTGCAAGAGAAAACAAAAGGGTCATACTAAGAATGAGTGCAAATAGTTTTTTCATGGTAGGCCATCCTTTCTAACGTTATAAATAGAATAACGTATTAAGGATCAATTTCCAGACAGTGCATTTTTTATTTTTTTCTGATGCCATCAGCAATTTGGGTCATCATTTCCTTTGGAAAAACAGATGAGAGATTGTACATGACTGTATTATCATCATTTGTCCAAACCAGCACATTCTCAGTCTTCTCATTTTTCGCTTGATAATACTCGGCTGTTCTGCCATTGACAGTTATCTCAGAACGGCTATAGTCCTCTGTGAAAACCTCGAAATGATCTGACTCTTCAATAAGCCAGCTATTAAGAATCATTATATCTTCCGCTGAAGAGAGAATTGTTGTGCTCTTACGCCCATCATTGAATACTTCCTGTATCTCATACTCTCCCGGCAGCCAAGTAAACTCAATCTCCGGCAGAGCGCCCTCTCCTCTCTTTGTCCCCTGGAAGAATTCATATAGGATGCTGTTTTCATAGGTTCTCCGCACCCAGCTCACAATATCGGCACGGGCTTCCGCATTGAAGGCCAGGAAGAACCCGGATCCAATCAGGATTCCCAGGACAATTCCGGCTACGCGTTGCCACACTGCTCTTTTTCGCAGTCTCTGCCGGTCGATGGCGACCAGTTTGCGCATCTTCTCTAGAAAAGATTCCGAAAAGGAATGCTCCTCCGGTTCTTCTTCCTCGACTGCACGCAGCATGGATTCGCGTACAGCCCGCGCCGCAACCCTTAGAGCTTCGTTGGAAAAAGGTTCTTGGGAGGCATAGCCTGAACTCATAGTACCTCACCGTCTTTTTCAAGCTGTTTCTTCAATGCGTCCTTTGCCCTCCAAATCAATTTCTGTACACTCCCCTGGGTCATGCCCATCATCTTGGCGAGCTCTTTCGTGTTATAACCGTTGTCGAAACGAAGCAATAAAACTTCACGATACCGCGCTGGAAGCTTCGCCATGGCATCCGCCAGCCCATTGTCACCGGGAAGAGGAATATCGATACCATGAATTGCATCATTCAGCTCCTCCCCGGACAAATGCTTTCTGGAGCGTATGATGTCTATTGCTTTGTTTTCAGCAATAATAACGACATAAGATTTGGTTTCCGGACAGTCAACCTTTCCAACTTTGTTCAAGTTATCAATGATAGACACAAATGCCTGATGCACGGCATCTTCAGCATCGAACTCATTTTTCAGAATTCTGTTAGCAACGGAAAACATCAGGAATCTGTATTGATTGTATATTGCTTCGAACTTTGATTTGTCCTCTTCGGACTCTATCATTTGCAGATAGATCAGCATGAGTTTCTCCCCTTATGTCATATGGTGACGAATAAATTATAACGCGCTGCTTAGTCTTTTGAAAGCAGTTTTCGACAGATTTCGCGCTTATAACATAAAAAGAAGCGTTTCACACATACGATGAAACGCATTCTATAGATTGTTCTCAATGATTTCCGTTGAATGCCTCTATTACATTCATGACTGCAGCCTTCTGTTGCGCGGTCAGGAAAACCCACCCCTCAAACAGTTTCTTCAATTCCGGGCTGAGTTCTACCATTTCATTGTCCGCAAAGAACTGCGACATGGTAATTCCCAATCCGCTGCAAATGGCCTCCAGCGTTGGAATGGACGGTGTGGCGTTACGTCTGAAGATGTTCAAGATAGTGGATTCGGATAAATTGGACTCTTTGGCCAGCCGGTACTCGCTCCAGCCGCGCGCTGCCAACAGCGCCCTCAGTTTTTCATGCGTATCCAAGAAACCACCACCTCGCTTAATGCCATTTTACCGTCTTTTATGGTGGTTTCATACCGTATTTCTGTAATGTAATTACTGTTTAGTTAGACGATCCGACGATTCTCTCTTTGCTTCGACAAGCTGGTGTCCGTTTTTCCTTTCGTAGTACGTTTTATATAAGAGCTAATTTATGCAGGTTTCAAATAAAAACGACTCTGGAAAGGAGAAAGAGAATGAATAAAGCACTTGTTGTGGGGATTAATGAATACCCTTCTTCGCCATTGAATGGCTGCTGCAACGATGCAAACAGAATCGAAAGGCTTCTCCTGCGTAATGAAGATGGTAGCCCGAATTTCTCTGTAAAAAAGCGTCTAAACGTCAGCACAAAGGGCAAACTCAAAGCACTTATTAAAGACTGCTTTTCCGGTGATGATGACACCGCACTCTTTTATTACTCCGGTCATGGGCACATTGACTCAGTAGGCGGATATTTGGTCACCCCTGACTACAGCCAGGACGATTGGGGCGTATCACTCAACGAGATCCTCCAGATTGCGAATGAATCACGCTGCAAGAATAAAGTCATTATCCTCGACAGCTGCTTTTCTGGCTTTATGGGCAGCATTTCAACTGCAAATCAGGACACAGCTGTGATCAAAGAAGGCGTCACAATTCTGACAGCAAGTCGCAATGACGAATCATCCATGGAAGTAGATGGACAGGGCTTGTTTACCTCTCTGCTGATTGAAGCTTTATCAGGAAGAGCTGCAGATGTCACGGGCCATGTTACACCGAGCGGTATCTATTCGTATATTGACAAAGCCTTGGGACCTTGGGATCAGCGCCCGGTTTTCAAAACCAATGTAACAAGATTTGTTTCTCTGCGAAAAGTAAAGCCAAGGATTAGTTTGGAATCCTTGCGCAGGCTTACAGAGTTCTTCGTATCAGAAGACGATCAGATGCCACTGGATCCTTCCTATGAGCCGACCAACACGCCTGAAGACGTTCACAAAATCATTGAGCCATTCGCTACCGAGGAGCACACAAGAGATTTTTCCATTCTCCAGGAAATGGAAGGTGTTGGACTTGTTGTCCCTGTTGGAGAAAAGCATATGTACTATGCTGCAATGAGATCCAAAACATGTGAATTAACAGCTTTAGGGAAGCATTACTGGAAGCTTGTTTCCAAGGGAATGATTTAAGGAGAATAAAATGAGTAAAAGTAGAGCATATATCAGTTTTGACTTTGATCACGACAGTGATTTGAAAACATTGCTGGTGGGACAAGCCAAGAATCCCAGCTCCCCATTCGAGATTGTGGATATGTCTATTAAAGAGACTATCTCGGATAACTGGAAGGCTAGCGCGCGACGGAGAATCAAATCCTGCGATGTGGTAATTGTGATCTGTGGACAATATACGAACACCGCATCCGGTGTCAGCGCAGAAGTCAGGATCGCTCAGGAAGAGAATATTCCTTATTTTCTGTTGGGCGGGAGGGCCGATGCTTACAATATTAAGCCTACCGCGGCTAGGCCTTCCGACAAAGTTTACAGATGGACGTGGGATAATCTCCAGTTGCTGATTGCAGGGAGAAGATGATGAAGTTCTTTATATCACATAAACAAGAAGATGCGAGTACTGCACGGCTGATAGAACACGAGCTTAAACTACTGGGGATTCCTGCCTATCTGGATGTGTTGGATAATACCGTAACTCAGAGTGGCCAGAAAATGACAGAGCATATTAAGAAAGAGATCAATGACTGCACAGATATCATTGTTATCATGTCTCGTCTAACTCTTGCATCCCAGTGGGTTCCCTTTGAAGTGGGAATAGCCGCTCAGCGGGATCTGCCGACTGCTACCTTTTTGCGGTCAGATGTTCCACTTCCTGAATTCTTGGAATACTGGCCTCGACTTAAATACTCTTCTGATATCAAGAAGTATGTCGAGGCAAAACGGCAAGTAGATTTGGAGTATTCTCATTCCTATCAGTATGCTTCAGCGACCAATAAAACGGATCGCTTCTATACAGTGCTAAAACGGAAACTATACTAATAGCCTTGTGATCCATTTTTGTTTAATTATATTCAATTAATAATTGGCTACTTAAATCGCTATTGCAAAGCAAGGAACAGGGGGCATAGCATGTGTCAGAAATAGTTCTGTACTTTTTAAAACGCGCAGAATTTGTAAGCACAGTTCGCTGCAAAGTTTGTGGTGGCTGGGGCGGCGAGTGGGGATTATCGCAAGGAGTTGGTCCCATGTGTGTGGATTGTTGGAGAAAAGGTGGGCATCTGTAACAATTGTTATCTGTTACATAACAAAAACGCTTTGGCCCGCCCAAAGCGTTTTCCCTTTGTGAGCATATCACTGCCATTGGTTTTGATTCTGTGAAAGGAAGTGAATCCATGGAAAAGATTGTTGAAGCTGGACTAAAAATTGATTTACATATTCACTCAAAAGCATCCTATGTGAAAGATGGGAAAAAAGTAGCCAATAATACACTGGATAATATACCTCTCCTCATATCCAAACTCTCCGAAAACGGGGTCAATATCTGTGCCATAACAGATCATGATACGTTTTCTTATGACATGTATCGCGCCTTGAAAGCTGCTGAGGATCAGGAGAACTCTATCCTGAGGGTCTTACCAGGAGTTGAGTTTTCCGTTACCTTCTCTCATGAGGGGACGGCGAAAATGCTTCATATTGTTACGATCTTTTCGGATACTGACGATGAGAAAGTTAAACAAATGGAGTATATCATTCAGGCAAATCGGCCCGGACGGGACGGATCCTATACGGAAGAAACAATGCTTTCTTTACTGCGGCAGATTTCTCTGGATACGATACTAATTGTACATCAAAAAAGAAGCTTGTACGGAGGCACTCCTGGAGGTAATGATGCCAACGCACTTGGCGAAAAGAAATTCTTTGAGTTTGCAAAAACAGATTATTTTGAGGCTTTTGAATTCAGAAATAAACGGAATGAGATGTTCAACAGAACTTATGTTCATGAACAAGGCTTGGAAGAAAAAGTTCGTTTTGTAACCGGAACTGACTGCCATGACTGGACAGTATACCCGGCTGAAGACAGTACACATAAAGAGCCGTTTCCCTATACGTATGCCAAATGCCTCCCAACTTTCAAAGGGCTTGCTATGGCTATGACGGATCATACCCGCTTAAAGACCGGCAATAATAGCTTTTTCTGCAACGATAAGTTTTTCTTGCCTGAAATAACCTTCAAACAGGGAGAGGAAACAACCACCATTCCGCTCTCCAAGGGATTAAACGTCATTATCGGTGATAATTCAGTTGGGAAATCTTTATTGCTTCATGCTTTAACGCGCTTCAAAAAGCAGACGGATGGAATGCTCACCGGTAGTGTTGTTAGAGGCTATAGAAAGTTTCTAAAAGAGCATGGTATTGAACTGAAAACGCAGTTAAATGATGACCAGGTTTTTACTTTCGATATGCAGGGGGAAGTGCGGGCTAAATTTGAGGAGCAGACGCTTCCCACAACTGAGTTCTTGCGCAACTATTTTCCTGATGTAATCGATCCTTCTCCGTATAGGAAAATGGTGGAAGACGAAATTGACCGGATGATTGCATATCTCAATCACAAGTTTAATCTGGAAAGCGCAATTGGAGAGTTGAAAAGCTTTTCAATTATAGAGGAAGACATTCAATCGGAAAGTCTTATCTTTATAAAAAATCTCCGAAATACTAAACCAAAGACTTCAAGATATACTGGGTTGCTTACCGCGATAGACAACGCAATTGTCAGCACCAAAGCGATTCTCAAGTATAAGGATATTTTGGAAAAATCAGATGAAGCTTCAGTTCGCGAAATGCTGGAGGAGCTCAACAGGATAAAAGAAAAATATACAATAGCAAAAGACTCAATTTCCAAAGAGAGTGATCGCATTGAAACGGTTGCTTCTGTAATTGATCGCAAGGCGGAGTTTCATAAACACGGGACTTCAGATGTGCAAAAGAGAAAAGATAGTTTTGAATCCAATAGTTCTTCCGTAGTTGCAAGCATCATCCGACTAATCAATATGGAGCGTGAGTTAACAGCCTTTTCATTTCAGCTTGCTACCACGCCAATAATCCCAAACCATCGGAAACTGCATGATTATGAATTCATCTGCAGGCTTAGGATACCAGAAATTTCCAAAGAATATATGGAAAGCCTTCTTGCACGAGTCTTAAAAAAACGAGCTGAAATTGACTGGTCGATTATTCAGAAATCCACATTGAAAGAAAAACTGTTAAATGTTGACAGTTCTATCCCTCTGCTTCAGTTTATGAAGCAGGTAATGATGCAGCAATTGGATGAAGATCTTCAGCCTGAATACTCTATCATTGTTAATGGTGAAGATCGTTATAAGCAAATGTCTTCCGGCATTAATGCAAAAACCTATTTTGATCTGATTTCATATGAGACTTCACAGGATGGCTTGTATATCATTGATCAGCCAGAAGACAACATTTCTCAAAGCGCTATTCAAGACTATTTGCTTGCCCGATTCAAGACTATGGGAGAGAACCGTCAAGTAATCATGGTTACGCATAACCCGCAATTTGTTGTGAACCTGGATGTTGATAACCTCATTTATATTTCTGAGCATGACAAAAAGCTTGAGATACAGTCCGGAGCATTGGAATACAGTTGCCCGCAGTACAGCATTCTGGATATAGTTGCCAAGAACATAGAAGGTGGCCTGGATTCTATTAGAAAGAGGTGGAAGAGATATGAAAAGGCTCCTACAGTTTGATGTTACAGAGGACTCCTATATCATCCTTGAATCTGGTAAGACCGTTTTCGAAATAGCATTTCAAGGCTTGCGTTTTGACTCACGCGCTTTTTATCAGGGGATCTATGCTGGAGGCAGATCCGCAAATATTGAGCTGGAGAACATTGTCCTTTCATTGAATGCAAAGACTTCCTATGTGTACAATTGGTTAAACGGGATCATTCAAGATATACGGGAAGAGCTTGGTGAAGGAGAGAATAGCGATGAACAGGATTGCCTTCCTGAAAAACCCTCAGATGAAGATTGCGTTACTCAAACAAAAACAATTATTCTTTTTGATATGGGCGTTTGTGCCGGTATCGGAGATTTCATGGGAAGCCAAGATTCCTCGGGCGAGCCTTTTGAAACAACTGTTTTAGACGCAGATTATGCCTTGCGTATATCAGGTCACAGTATGGAGCCAACGCTGGCAGACGGCAGTATTGTTCTTGTCAAAGCGATAGAAGAACCTGTAGACGGGCAAATTGTCGTAGTCAATGTTGATGGAAAATCTATGGTCAAACGATATCGGGTTGTTAATGGACAAGCTAGATTAGTGCCTGATAATGATAGCGGGGAATATCCTCCAATTACGTTAGATGAGGAGAATAGCATACATATTCAAGGCGCTGTCATAGAAAAGCTAGGTTAGAACCTATGGTATGCCAACAAGAATGAGAATAGAGAAAGGATTGTATGTGGTTATGTTTTTGATATATAGAATAGGATCTACACTCTTAGTAACAAGCGGTATAGTCAGTTTGTTGAGTGTTTTTATCTCATGGATTAGTAAAGGCAAAGGGCAAACAATCCGAAATATAGTTACTATAATTGCAACTTGTTTTTCCCTATTTATTATAGTAATACTAACACAGTATACTGATGTCCCTGTAGTAATTGGAATGTCCAATGATAATGCCAATCAATGGCTTTCCAGTAAAGGCCTAAACGTTGTATGTATCAATCAAGAGAATAATCAGCCAGAGACTGATCTAACACTGCCCGTAAATGAACAATCAGATGGCAACTGTGTTGTTAAAAAAGGAAAAGCAATAACACTCTATACCCGGCAAAAAACAAGTGAAATTGTTGATAAATCCGAAGGAAATCTATACGCCAATACAAATAGTCAATACTATACCCCCGGGAAAAAATACAACATTGGGGATAACTTCCTATTTGGTTCCTATGAGCAAGATGGGATTAGTGACAACGGCAAAGAGCTAATAGAATGGAGAGTACTGTCTATATTAGACGACAAGCTATTAGTTATATCAAAATATGGCCTGAACTATATGAAGTTCCAGGCGAATGACAATGGCCCTACTTGGGAGAAAAGCTCTCTACGTCAGTGGCTTAACTCTTCCTTATATGAAACAAGCTTTACCCCCGAAGAAAGATGTTTTATTGCAGGAACAGAGAATGCCAATGCTGCAAATCCTTCTTATTTTACTGACGGAGGAGAAGACACAACAGATTCGCTCTTCTGTTTGAGCGTTTATGAAGCTATAAAGTATTTCGACACAGATGCAGATCGAGTAGCTGCTCCTACTATATATGCGATTGAGTCTTTCATAGGGAAAAACCTTCATAAAGATGGTGACTATTGGTGGCTAAGGACTCCAGGAAATACAGAAGCTGAGGTGATGAATGTTAGAGGGAAAGGGTCAAATGCTGGTGAAGCAGGGTCTATAAACTTTTACGGAAGCCATAGTATTGGCGATGAGATCATGGTTCGTCCAGCAATGTGGATTTCCCTTAAACCTACCGAATAACGTACATCAAGCCAAGAACTGATTATAATTGAAGCATTTCTTGCACAATAACTGTTTAATAAATGTACACCGAACTTCACAACAGATTAACTATAGGAGGAAACAACTTTGGCAAGCAAGATTAATTGCTATACCTTGATGGTGGCGCACTCAAGCGATACAACCGATTATGTTAGTATCGTAAAGCTCGCAGTTACTCGGTTCTGCAACGAGTTTAATAAGTATAATCAGAGCCAGATTCAGATTGAGGTTAAAGACTTTAGTGATGCTGTTTTTTCCACAGCAAGTGAAGACGAAACGCAGGAAGTTGTTTTTGAGCAGTTCGCGGCTCGTCCTGATATTGTGATTGCTCTGGTCGGGGAACGGCTTGGTGATGGGCTGAAGAAAGAATTGGAGAGCTTCGCAAGGGAAAATAAGCAAACTTTTCTCTATCTATACGATGGAGGATTTAGAGTGTACAAAGAATGGCATTCGTATGAAGAACGGTTAAAAAAATTCAAAAATGATATGGATGAGATTTATGGGAGAATTCATAATAAGGGTTTAGCCAAAATCTTTGCAAATCAGGATGAACTAACGGCACATGTAATAGATGATCTGGGAAGATATTTCAAGCATCGGCATCGCGTAAAATATGAATTGGCTGATAAAACATATTCGAACTTCGCATTTGATGAGGTTGATCGGTATCGAAAAGAGATTCTTACTCTTTTAAACTCCAACCATGAACCCAATCTCAAGAAAGCAACCACATGGATAAAAGATCATTCTAGAAGTAATATTCTGGAACTTATGAGATTGCTAAGATCTATGCTTGCTGAGGAATATAGCTTAGATCTAGAGGACATAACAGTTTCATTCGTTTGGGGATACCATAAACCCGAAAAATCTGACGAGAAAAAAGAGGTTGTTATTAAATTAGACCAGGAGTGTGTTATTTCCCTCAATCACTCAGGTACACCTGCCAAGCTGATAGAATTGTTAAATAATCCCAATAGTCTTTTGCGCTATATGATAGTGAATGGTGTTGGGTATAAATGGTATCAGTATAAATCTTATGCGTGTATGCAGGGAAGATACTGGTGGCCGGATGCAGAAAAAAGCGAAATGGAAAAGTGCATGAGAAAGCATGGGATACCAAATAACAACACCCCCAGAGAGAGAACATGCAAAGTCTGCTATAATAAAGACCAAAATCAAACAGTTTCTAAAGAAGAACAATTTGGCGGGTCAATCTTTTGCTATCGAATTGCTCTTAATGGAGACGGATCAAAAACTAATAATTATGTTTTGAGCTATATCATGGTCTCAACATACCGGAAGCCTTTTACAAATACAACGCATGGAGTTATTAGAGATGAAGTTGAGCAAAGAATTAAGAATATGATTGATTACAGGATCAAACCGCAGCTTTTGGTTGAACTATCTCAATTATACATTTCTTATCTCTACGATTCGACTTCTTCCCATGAAGAATATACTCAGGAAGACGTTCATGATTACGAACAAGCGTACCGCGATATAGAACGTGAAATCGAAGTAAGAAGAAGGTCAAATTGCAACAGATGCACTAGTTAATATACAGGTATAGCTACGTACAGCACTGCGCTTCGCTTTTTACAAGGAAAAAACATAAAGTGCGTGCCTACGTGGTTTGTGCATGGATTAAGACAAGACAAAAGAATGGCCCATCCTCTTCCGAAATGTAGCTGCTGCTCGGCGTGGCCCCCGCGGCTTGTTGTCTCACCGCGTCGTACTCTTTTTACAGATTTCCTTCAGACCACAGAGCAAGAATCAGGCCGGATGCCATTGGACGGTTGAATTGTGAGATTCGGCGGCGGATGCGAGTAATTGGCTGCTTCTCAGAAGAAAACTCTGCCTGATCTTTGCCTGTGCTTGGCAGTGCCCAGCACACAGTGGGGCACTGGCTAATACATTAACGTGGAGCACGTGGAGACTTTGCAGGACGAGGCCTCTATAGCTGGCTAACCTCGTCTGCATGATGCTGCAAAACAACTCTTGATATTACAATAATGGCTGCACATAACTAAGCGAAAAGTTGGTTATGTGCAGCCAAAAAACCCTACATCTCACAAAGAGAATACATATCTGAAGAATATTTTAGTTTTAGAATTGTACGGTGACAGAGATTGATATTGGAACCTTTCCAGGAGTTGTTTTTGAGTTTACAGTATACGGCTCAAAGCTTCTCAGCTTTGTTGCCCTTGGATATTTGTGATATAATAAAAAATTAGATACAATGAAGCGTATTTTAATTTCACTTATGTTTAATAAGTTTTGTATGTGAGGAGCGGCATGCTGAATATTATTATTTGCGATGATGACAATGTATTTGCGCAGAGAGTAAAAGAAGAAATAGAGGTACTTATCGCTCCCAGTAGAATTCCAGTGATAATTCAAGTCTTTTCTTGTGCCGAAGACATCGGAAATGAAACAATGGCTTCATGTGATGTTGCATTTCTAGACATCGATTTTACCGGTAAACAATACAGTGGGATGGATATAGCAAAGAGAATCCGAAAATACGAAACGGATGCCATCATAGTCTTTATAACTAACTATCTCGAGTACGCGCCTGCGGGGTATGAAGTTCGGGCTTTTCGGTATATTCTGAAGAATGAATTACCCCAAAAGCTTCAAGAAAGTATTAGGCAAATAGTATCCCACATACGCACCGAAAAGGCTGATATAAAGATCCAGGTGGATGGGGAGATTGTTGATTTACTACTAAAAGAAATCATTTATGTTGAAGCAATGGATCATACTCTGATTTTTCACGTTTCTCAGCGTAAACGGGGAGATGATAAGCAATACATTTGCTATTCAACACTATCGAAAATGGAGTTGGCTTTAGCGGAAAGAGGTTTCCTCAGGGCCCACAAAAGTTATCTTGTTAATATGGGACATATTAAGAAAATGAACTGTAATTGTTTGCTCCTTGATAACGGAACAGAATTACCTGTCAGCAATAAAAACTACGCTGCAAACAAGAAAAAATACCTGCTTTGGCGAGGGCAAAACTAAATGGAAATCGTTTGTACATTGGTTTGGGTTACGCTAGAAGTGTTATGCTTATTATTTTCATGTAAATCGTTTTTTGCTCAAAGATGTGGTAAAAAAGAAACTCTTGGATTCGTTATTCTTACCATTATTCTTTTTTCCCTTTTGAGTTTATCTGAAATCAATCTTTTTACTGCGTATCCGCTCCTCAGGAAAATCCTATCACTTATTATATGTGCTGCATTCTCTATGATAGCGTTTGTTGGGCAATGGTATATGCATTTAATAGTGGTAACACTTTACTACCTTCTGCTTGGTGCAGTTGATACCTTTTTTATATACGGAACATCCTTAATTCTTGGAATCTCGGTTTCGGATCTTGTATGGAAGAAATGGCTATATGTAGCAATTGTATCTGTTGGGAAAAGCATTTTCCTCTTCACATCCTATATGCTTTACCGGATTAACATAAAGCGAAGAATTCGTAAGATTAGCCGGAAAAAGCTCCTTTTAATTACTATTTATCCAGTCGTGAGCGTAGTAATGCTTTACATGATTTTCGATAACTATAAAAGGCAGGGAGACTTATCGCTAAGTGCACTTATATTCTGCGGCGTTTTGATAATATCCAATTTCGCAATTATTTATTTAACTGAGAGTTTAGAGCGAACAACCCAAGCCGAGCATGAGCTAACGATTCTCAATCAGAGCATGAGTTTACAAGTTGAAAATATACAAGCGCTTGAAAAAAGCTATCGAGCACAAAGATCTGCAACTCATGAATTTAAACATCAACTTCAGGTAATATTTGATCTCTTGGAAAACGGCGAAGAAAACGATGCAAAAGCCTATATTAAAGAATTGCAGGTTGCACAGACTTCACGGATATTTGTAGCAAATACAAACCATGCAATTGTAGACGCAATATTGAATGAAAAGTATCATACAGCAAAAGACAACAATGTTGAAATACGCTATAATGTTAATGACCTTTCAGCGCTCTCTGTTGATAACAACGCAATCGTAGTGCTGCTATCAAACTTGCTGGACAATGCAATCGAAGCTGCGCAGCAGCTCCCTGAAAATAGAAATGTTGAATGCTCAATCCTTCTGGAAGATAGCCTTTTCCTGTCAGTTAGGAATACATCCCGACCGGTTGAGATTATAAATGGGACAATTGAAACTCAAAAAAAGCCAAAGGAGGAGCATGGTTTCGGCCTAATTGGTGTTCAAAAGGTTTTGAAAGAATTGGGGGCAGAATATGCAATGGATTATTCTGCTGGTTGGTTTCGCTTCGCGACAGAAATCCCAGTATAACTATTGTTATAGTTAATAAATAAGAAAACTGCTGTGTCTGACTTCATCAGGCAAAGCAGTTTTCTGCTTTAACGTTTAAAAAGTCTTGTTTTACGAATAAAAAATGGAATTACTCCTTTTACATTGCTATATTGTCCAAGTGAAGTGGAGGACACCCTAATTATAGGCGGAAAAGTCATTAGGGGACAACTCCATAAAGAGAAAAACATTTGGCGGGGCAACCCGAAAGGAGTATTATATGAAAAAGGCGATTTCCATCATTCTCAGTCTTGCTATGCTCGTTGCATTTGCTGCATTTTCATTTCCAGCTTTTGCAGATGGTCCAGCAACTCCCGCAGCGGTGACCGCGACATGGCACATCATTGCATCTGCTGTTAATCTGCGCACAGGGCCTGGTACCAGTTATTCCTCAGATGGTAATGTTCAGTATGGGAATACTTTCACAAATTATGGGGTTGTTTATGGAGAAGGGATCTACTGGCGTTACTGCAAAATGACCTCTGGCCCGTGTGTTAATAAAACCGGCTATGTTTCCAATATGTATGTCGATTACAGCTGATAATTGAACATACAAAAAAACTAAATAACATGCCCCGCCAAATGTATTATGGAACGAATACAATTAATGAATTAGCGGTTGAAAGGAGATCACACAACCATGAAAAAAAGCACAGGTCTGTTGCTATTACTTTGTGTCCTGTGCGGTCTAGTGTTAACGGGATGTACAGGAAATAGAATTACGCCTGAAAACCAAGACAACTATGGACAAGAAGCAGATCCTATTCCCGTTGATAATTATATGACGGAATATTATGCAGAGTCCATCTCGCTTCCACCCGGAATTGGTGTTGCTAGAAGCTTCTGTATTTCGGATGAGTATTTATATGTTCTAGGCGACGGTTCTGATAATGAAGTTCTAATTCGCAAAAACTTAGATGGTGAGATTTGGGAAGGATTGGATGCATTTTCAAATGATTATGTACCCGTTGCACTTTCGGCATACGAAGATACTTTGTATATCCTCATGCAAGACAAAAATAATCGGTACAATTATTGCCGCATTAACGGTACCGAGATCGCACCTGTAACAGAACTACCTTTTTTTCCCGAACTAATGATTCGTGGCTTTTGTGCGTATGAAGGTGGCTTGCTTCTCTGGACAGATTCGACCATAAGTCAATATGATAAAGAATCCGGAAAGATTCTACGGAGTAAAGACTTGAACAGCATGTCGCATCTCAATGGAATCAGCGCGAATGGCAAAGCGCTCTACGCTCAAATTAGCCATCCCGAAAAGCAAGTATTAGTTCCTGTCGAAGATGTGTTTTCAGGGGGTGGCAACCATGCTGTGACTGTAGAGAGCGCAGCACTTGTTCCACTCTGCATCAGTAACTTACAAGGGCAGTTGCTAGGCATGCCGGAGGGACTTGTTCGAATTGACGTGGAGAAGGGAAACGCCTCACGAGTTGCTTCTTGGACGGATTTGAAAGGAGCTGATGCTGGAACGGTTGGTACTTTGATTGAGCGACAGGATGGAAGCATTTATTATCTGGATAGCCATGCTGGAATGCTGATGCACGCCTCTCCGCAGCTTGTACAAGAAAAGACAACAATCGTCTTGGCAACGGCCTTTGTCGATGGACCACTCTATACTGTAATTCGGCGCTTCAATGAAAGTAATCCATATTATAAGGTGGAGACCCGTGTGTATGAATTCGGCACATGGGACAAACTGCGAGTGGAAATCATGGTGGGTCAGGGACCAGATATTATTGATACGCAGTCTCTTGCACTTGGCGGAGATCAGGAAATGTATCTGGAAGACCTGCTTCCATATATTGAACGTGACCCGGATTTGTCAGTAGATGACTTCATTCCTAACATTTTGGAGGCAATGAAGGTAAATGGCAAGCTGTTTTATATTGCTCCTGAATTCTCTTTGAACGCTTTAGTCGCCTACAATGGTATACAAAATGAAAACCTGTCATTTGATGCGTACGAGAATGCCTATGATGAGCAGCCAGATCTAGATAGTTGGCGTTTCATCCAAAGTGCACACGATGCTTTTGTGAGCGCTTTTCCTGTTATTGAGAACGATGTCGTTTTACAAAGAAATGGCGAATGCAGCATAGATACTGAGCTGTTGAAGGGCTGGCTTCAGTTCTGTAATGCGGCTCCCAGTCTTGGAATCGGAAACGAACAGATCTCTGCGTGCGGTCGCTTGCCTGGCATAAGAGCGTATACTTTGCAGACTGCCGATATTACGGGATGGCCTGCACAAAGAAGTAACGGCTATTATGTAATGCCTAGTGGCTATTGTACTGCTATTCTTGCGAACAGCGAGCACAAGGAGGCAGCGTGGAGCTTTATGCGCTACTTCTTTCTGGAGTATTACGATGATACATTTGACAAAGATGCACCAGATGGTTTTGATATGTTCCCGGTAATCGCCAAGCAATTTGAGAAACAGCTTCAGAACGGATTAAACGATGATGATTATCCAATCTCTAAACAGGATGCGCAAAAGCTGCGGAATATCGTCTATTCCATCCGAGTGTCGAGTTTTCGCCACGAAGGGTTAAAGGACATTCTTACCACTCTAGCCGATGCCTATTTTTCCGGCCAGCGTAATTTGGACGACACAGTTGCCCAGATGGAGTCAAAAATGAGACTTTTTCTATCTGAGCAGGGTTAATCAGGTCGTATGTTAGCTTTTATATCTCTAAACAATCTGATAAGCGGAATAAAAGGTTAAGGATCAACCTCATTAATCCAATTCATTTCTTGGAAAAAGCAGAAAACCATGCACTTAGACAGGTCGCAGGGTTTTCTGCTTTTGCGCTTAAAAAGTCCTGTTTTGCGTAGGAAAAATAGAATTGGTCTACTCGGATTGATATACTGTGTGCGAAAGAAGGAACCACGATGCAATTAATCACAACAATTACAAAGCACTTCATCAATAAGGGCATTATAGATATTGACAGTGCTGACTGGTTTCAGTATGGCCTTGAGAAAAGGCTATCCACAGTTCTAACTTCAGTAATCTTTTTCTTTATAGCCATTAAGATCTCGAGCTTCTGGATCGCTTTCACATATTTTGGTAGTTTCTATTTTCTACGAGTCCGAATTAATGGGTACCATGCGAAGACATATATTGGTTGCCTTTTCGTGTCAATTTTACTCGAAGCAACTCTACTAAAGGTAGTCCTTCCCTTGCTGGACAAAGATCTAATTATCTTACTTAACGCCATCAGTTTTTCAGTAATACTTATTTTGGCACCGTATAATCATCCCAATTTGCATTTGAACGCAAACGAAATAATTGCATGTAGGATAAGCGCAAGAATTCGAGTTTTCGTATTGCTATTGCTCGAAATAAGCTTGGCAGCACTTTGTAAACTACAATTGCTTCGTGGGATTACACTTGGAAACACAATGGCGGCGTCTTTGCTTGCTGTTGCATTTATAAGAAAAGGAGACAATACCAATGAAATCTATGGGGAAGAAACTGTTGAAAGCCGCAACCGAGAATATGATCCGTCGCGACATGAGAAAATGGCCTCCTGAATGTGTTGGATTCGCTTATCAGCCTATAAGACCGGAATTACCCCTAAAGGGGGAGGCACAATATGGTATGAGAGAAAAGAGATGAATATGAAGCTATCACGCGCAGAGCTAAAAATTTTACATATCTTATGGGCCGCGGAAGCCCCGTTGACTGCGGAAGAAATAGCTAAACAGACAAAGTATCGTTTGCTTAATAAAGAAATCACGAGTTATCTTTTGGGTGGGCTTATTGCAAAAAAATATGTTGCCCAAACGGGTTTGTATCAGGATTTTTCAAGGGGAGTGAGCAGCGAAACGCCGTTATTTACATCTACAATTAGTTTTGTGGATTATTACACAGAACTATTTCAGGATATATCGTCACGTAATTTGTTTCGGCTGTGTGAATGGATATTGGATTCCAATAAACTAAGCCCACAGATGCTGGACGAACTTAGCGTGATGATATGTAACAAGATAAGCGAGGTATAGAAGATTATTGAGCATTAATACTAGAACCTCATTAAAATCTTTAATTTCTTATAAATTTTAATAGCGCCGTAGGCGCGTAGAGGTTCTGCATGAGACGGGTTTTCAGCGTTTCGCGCTGAAAATGCCGCAGGCACTGCGGCTTTTCTGATTAAAGATTATAATCAAAGAATAGTATAAATGCCCTTTTTAAGAGTTGATGAATTGAAATACCCCGCTAATGGCCTATAAACAAACAGCATCTAAGAGCGATTAAAGACTGAGATTTCCATTTATAAACAGAAGACTAGAAGCTAGTGAAAGACAAGCTCCAGTAGCTGGTAGAATTGCGCCATCTTGGTATGGGCCCGACCGAGATGTTTTGCAATATTTATTAAAAAGGAGATTACGATGAAAAAAAGAATTGCCTCTATGATTATCGCATTTGCAATGGCACTTTGTGCTTTGCCTACGTCTGCTTTTGCAGATTTACAGCCTGGTGATGGATCTGAACTATCTCATGAACAGGCTGTAACCGGGAACGCTGCCTTGATTATTGAACGAGTTGACGTTTCCGTTGAAGAAGCAAGACGAGATCCGACTTATTTAGGACATGATATTCAGCTAGCAAAGGAAGCCCCACGTCGTGCGTCAAGCTCAACTACATGGAAAGTTACCGGACATGTTCAGTATAGTGGGACAAACAATTGGTATAGCCAGGCAGTAGGCCGCTCTGGGGAGTATGACGGGGACACTTTGTTGGACACTTACCACTATACTAGGACCTTCTTTGGCTCTGATAGCAGCCCGTATGGTGATTCGGGAAGGCAATGGGGAAGTGGAGATGTTTGGGCATTTGGTAGTAAAGTACCAACGACTTATGCTCAGAATAAGATTCATAGAGTCTACTACGGAACTACAGCTTAATTCTATAGAGCTCCCTATAGGGAGCTCTATACTTATACTATCCAATTTTATTAAGTCTTTTGTCAAAGGGATGTGATTCAATGGGAAAACATTTTAAATTAATCTTAACTGTTTTTGTCGTTATATCCTTGTCTCTGGCCATTTCATTCTTTGCGTTCTCTGTAGGAATACTAGATCTTAAACGTTTTGACTCCGAAAGAATTGCAATGGATCAGGGAAATGTTTATATTGGTCTTCAACATGAAACAAATCCTATGACCCTAGATAATTCTGAGGATACGCTGGAAGGATTTAAACAAATATTTAACAGGCTTCAGACTCTGCCGTATACTTACTATGAATTATATCAACAGCCATTGGATTGTTCGTTAGATCAAGGCGAATTCTTTGATGCATATTTTCAGGAATATAGCCGGGGATGCCAGCAAACTCAGTGTATTCAGATCAGTACAAACATACAATCGGATTTCAATCTGTCATTGGCATCTGGACGGCTACTGTGTTTAGAAGACTACGAGCATATAAATGGCGCATTTATTCCGGTTTTAATGGGCTATGATTATTCCAAATTATACAAAGTAGGCGACACTTTTTCTGGTAATTATCTCTTCAGTCCATTCACTTTTGAAATTATCGGCTTCCTAAATGAGGGGAGTAGTGTTTATTCATCGACAGTATGTATTGATTTGGATAGATGTATTATTATGCCAAGTTTTAACTTTAAGGAAACTCCGAAATCAGATCAAGAGTTTATTACACAGAAAATACATTATGCGAATAAAACAAGTGGAAAACTTAGAATCTCCCCAAATGAATTTGCTGATGCCTATAATATGGTTCAAGACATTATTAAATCATCAACAGTTGGTACATACTCAGTTACTTCATCTTCATTTGGAAGTATATCAAATGAAAAAGGCTTTAGTCTAAACGTATGGTTTGTAATCTCAGGTCTGTGCTGTCTGCTTTTTATATACCTAAGTTTGTTCATTGAAAATAGAATCTTGAAAAAAGAACGGTTCTCAATTCCCCTATATAAAAGGATTCTTGCTGCTCTAAGCATAGTTTTGATTTCATTTGTTGTTTCAAGCTTTTTTTCAAAATACTTACTTGCAAGGATAGGGATTTTCTATCATATTACTCTGCCATTGGCTATTTTTTCGGTTTTTCTTGTTTTGCTCTTTTCTATTTGCTCCCCTATAATTCAAATGAGAGGACAGAAAAATAGAATTATGAAGGAAAATTTTTAATTATAAAATGAATGCTTCTCGTATCTTACCAGAATAAGAGAAGACTGTTATCAGCGTTATCAGCCAACCTCCGAAAAAAATCCGCCCAGCACCGGCTCTGGTGCTCAGGATAAATAATCTATCAGGGACAGTCCTTAATCAGTAAATGATTAGGGGCTGTCCCAATATTTAACGATAATTAGTGTTGTATAATTAAAAAAGGACTTCATTCTACTGTCTGCTTTTTCTTGATTATTACGTTATAATTTGTCGTAATAGGGGAGAAAGGAGCACACGGGTATATGAAGTTTAAGTTGATGGTTCAATCATTATCTCCGCTGGCTTTACTCACAATTGTTAGTAATTTTTCCTTTGTCACAAAGAATGGCAGAGGGGGGACTCTTTCAACATTTGCTTTTTTTCAGCAAAACGCAGTCCTAATTGTGGTTCTCAGTATTTGCGCGGTATGGGTCATTTTGGGCGGAATCTTTTATGTTAGCTTTGGTGTTTTTAAATGGCACAGTGAGCATGGCGGTTATGATATTGAAGCAGTTGAAGAAAATGAAGAAGCTAGCCTTAACTTTTTCCTTACTTTGATTATCCCTCTTTTACTTGATAGGATAAATACACTTCAAGGCGCTGTAACTTTTTTACTCATCCTCGCCATTATCTGTATGTTGTTATATCGAACTAAGCTGTTTTATGCAAACCCAATACTGGCCTTGCTTGGCTATCGTGTATATTCATTTTCGTTTGTAAGCAATGATTCTGTGAAAGAAAAAAGCTGTATTTGCTTGTGCAAACATAGACTAAAAGATAGCGATACTGTCGAATATAAAAGAATTTCGGACAATGTTTTTTACGTGAAAAGGATGAATCGATATGACAACCAATGAATTGAAAAGCATTATTTCTCATATTCTTTTTTCTGAACAGGTATATGGGTTAACTGTCTTCACTTGCTTGAAAGAAGAAACAAATCTCAGGCTAAAGAAACTGCAGATTACAGATACGCTAAAAACTTCAATAAGAAGTCTTTTGGAAAGTGTTGCAACCTCAATGTTTCTTGCGGAAGAAACAGAATTAGATAGCGCAGAAAACATCGCGGATAATCGCAAAGTTCTATATGAGATTGCACAGACGGAGTTATATACACCCTTTGATTATTTAAATGATTATCAACATATTACGGATACATATAGTGAATCAGATCAAAAAAATCTAGTCGGATATTTCTTTCGAGTTAATCGAAATGACGATGCTATATGGTTCTTCCAAGCAGTCTACCCAATGAGCGTTATGGATCGGAGCAAAATGCTATACGCTATTCTGAGCAAGGGAGAAACATATACAACACTAAAAAAGGAAATCGTGAGAATTGACCAGCGACTGGATATTGCCATAATTGGGAATAGCATTATAACGTCAAAAATAGAACTCCTACAAAGGCATTTCGGTTTTGAGGAATATGTGAGAAGCGAAGCTTATAACACAGTTTGTGAGATTGAAGCTTTGAATCTGCTTAGTGATACGGAGAAATTCCTGGATTTTATTAATAAAGCCAAACTCACCAATGCGAAAAAACTAATGAAGGTGAAAAATTCTCCTGTTCTAAAAATGGACAAGGTTGATCTCTTCAGAAGATTAAAACGACATCCAAGGTATCAAGACAAATTCAAATACGCCGGGGACACAATTGTTATCAAGACACAAAAAGATGTAAACGAATTTATCAAAATGTTGAATGATGACATAGTCAGATCTGATTTAACGGATCAAGAGTACGATAGTCCCAGTAAACAGCCGCTTGAGCCTATAGGCAGGGTACAATAATAGACAGCATTACTGGATTTAACGGATAATCACTAATTATCCT